>JGI24539J26755_10001492_pt1 | contig 10809 bp, 8 predicted proteins | sample NorSeaMetagenome_2_FD_26755 | JGI IMG/M metagenome (IMG submission 26755)
TATAAACTTGAATCTTTAATTTAACGAAAGGTACTACCATGAAAAACTCAAATCTAATCACCTTGCTGATGGCATCATCACTCATGTCTTTGAGTGCATTTTCCGCGCATCATGAGGAGCATAGTCCGACTAAGATAGGCGAAGTTGCTATCACTGAGACAGCTCATAGTCCTGGATTTATTGAGATGGCAAAAATGGTCGGTAAATGGGAAGGAAAACTAACTCAGTTCACCGGAGTGGTCATCGACGTTTCTTCAGACTTCAAATTGGTTTCAGGTGGTAATTTGATTACTGAGACTCTCATTGAAGATGGTGTTGAGATGCTAACCACTTACTCAGACAATAAAGATGGAGAGTTAGTCGTCAAACACTATTGTGCACTTGGAACTCAGCCTGTATTTACTGCATCAAACGTGGCCAAAGATATGGTCGCCGTTTCTCTAGACGTAACCCAAGGCGGTTATCATCCAGAGCACCATAGTTATGTTAACTCTATGAAGTGGACAGTTGATTCAGCTGAAAGTAACTCGGCCATCGTCGACTCTACGCTTTATATTGATGGAACATTAGTTGAGCAGCAAGCTGTCATCAGCCGCGTTAATTGATATCTGTAGGCCGTCTGCCTTTTTAGTTGGTTGGCCGTTTAAAAATTACACATTTAAGTTTGTAATTACTAAGGAGTAACATCATGCAAAAGAAACTAATACTACTACCACTGCTGCTAATGATTGCAGGTGCAAGCATCGCAGATAATCATGAAGAGCCAGTGACTACCATGAAAGCTGAGGGTGCTGACGAACTTCGCGCCGAATACAATTTTTGTACGCTAAACAAAGGTAAAACACTAAAAGATGTTGAGAGATTTTCGCAAAAATATGGTGATTTCGCCAATACAAACGGGCTTAAGTACAACCAGAGCGTACTATCGCCAATTCATGCTGGTAACAGTATGGGTACCTTTACCCACGTTATTGTGGGTCACTGGCCTAATGGTCTAGAGATGTACAAAGAATGGGGAACTTATGTCAATGTTTTCCAAGAGAAGTATCCTAATCTAAAAGCACCACACAGCTGCGGACCCAATCTAGCTACCTTTCAGCATAAAGTTGTTTCGGCAATGGATGCCTCTATGGAAACGGATGTTAAAAGACCCGTTCAATATGCTGACTGTTCTTTAAATGAGGGTAAAACATTAGATGATGCGAAAGTAGCAGAGCGAGCTGCAGCGGAGATTATTGCCTCTGCTGGAATGAAAGGCTACGGGGTAAACTATATTATTCCATACTTAGGGCAAAGAGATCCTGACTATGATTTTATAAATTTATCCTATTTCCAATCGTTTATGGCCAGAGGTGAAATGGCTTACAACTACTATAAAGTCGCTGAACAAGCGGATGCCATTACAAGTGAAGTCTATAGCTGTGTTAATCCTAGAAGTTTTGTGGTTAAAAACCTCTATACNAATTGGGACAATAGTTGAACCAGCAACCAAATGAGTTATTAAAAACCCAGAATGATTAATCATTCTGGGTTTTTTGTGGTCTCAATCGCGGTTTTGTGATCTATCATNAGCTTCAGGTGATATCTCGGTTACTGACTATTTTGAGTTTTTCCCGATATTTTCTTGCGCATTAAACTACTAATAAGATCTACCTCTGATGGGTCATAGGCTGTGCCATCCGAATACAGCAAGTCATGGTGCCAAGGATCTGGACGACTAGAAAATAACCCATCCCAAAAGCGGATAACAGATACCCAAGAACGCCAAGGGTATATCGTTTGCGTTTTCCCCGACACAAACCCCCAGTGCATGGCACCAATATTTTTATCTGCAAATAATGGCAATAAAGTATCGAAGTTACTCCCATGGCCTCGGGCTACGTACTCAGTGCAAATCATGGGCCTGTTTAGACTTTCGAGATGGCTGACAGCTCTGGCTGTGTTCTCACGGTCTTCATATGAATGGAATGTAATAATGTCAGATTGCTTGAGCATAAAGTTAAATAGCGGCGCCCCACTGTCATTCATGCTCGTCCCGCGCCAAGACCCCTTTTTAAGTCGCCAGACTCCTGACGTAAGAGGTTGCAAAGGGCTTTCCTCGCGGGCCCATGCAAATGTCTTTTTAAGAAGCGCTAAAGAGAATCTCGGTTTTTCATNAACTTCAGAATGGCCGTAGGGAATAGTATTAAGATTACCCGGTTCATTGTATAAATCCCAAATCGCGACACGATCATCAACCCTATAGCGCGACACTATACCTCTGACATAGGGCTCCATCTCGTCATGCCTGTCCAGATTACCAAGAATTTCAGCGCCTGGAGATTGTACCCAACCTGAATTATGCACCCCTTTGCGTGGNCCGGGCTGTNTTCCTGCTTTTGGCAGAGGGTTCCATACATCATCAAACAAAACAAACATTACATCGATATGATGCATATCCGCGATACTTAGGAACTGATCAATCCGCTGGTAAAACCCTTCGCTATCTTCTATCCAAGGAATAGGATGCAAAAAGACTCGGACCATATTGAAGCCGATTTTTGATGCCCACTCGAGTTCTTGGCTTATTTGAGTCGGATCAAATGTAGCTTGCTGCCACATTTCAAGTTGATTTATGGCTGACTTTGGGACGTAGTTAAATCCCACTATCCAGGGATATTGCTCTGACCAATCAGTCGCTCGCGCTGTTGACCACCGCTCAGTGTCCATTTGGTGTGACGGCTGAGCATACCCAATCATTTCCAAGGTAACACTAAAATATCGGCCAACATAGACCTGACTAGCAATCGAGATTTGTAGGTTTGCAACACAAATTGGCTTACATTCATTCTTCCTCCCTAAGGGTCCTACTTGGGCTATCGTAAGGGCAAGATATTAAGAATCCAGCGTGAATGATCCAGATCACTCTGCGGCCCAATAGTACCTTCAGCAGCGTTTAACAAACTCTTAGGAGTATGCATGATGCCGTTTTTAATCACAGTATCAATATTGCGCACATGTTTGATGTCTGACAAAGGATTACCATTAATAATAATTAAGTCGGCAATTTTCTCTTCTTGTATGCTTCCCACATCACTATCAATGCCTAATGCTCTGGCGCCATTAATTGTGGCGGCCTTAAGCACCACACTGAGGGGTAAACCTGCTTTATTGAGAGCAAATAATTCTCTGTGGTAGGCAAAGCCTGGGAGTAATGTGGTGTAGACTGGTTCGTCAGTGCCAGCGACGAGTAAGTTGCCTCCTCCCGCCTCATAAAGGGCCATGAGTTCGATCACACGCTGATGATACTCAGGCCAGTCAGACTCAGGAGGTGGAGGGCCGCGTTTTTGAAGGAGTTGCCGTGCATAGGGCGTAAAATATTTTGCCTCATCGACCCAAAGCATATCAGACGCATATTTTGTGCGTAAATTGACACTTCCATACATCTGTAAGTTGGCACCATAAAATACCTGATGCTCAATCATCAAGCTCACAATACTCGCTAATTCCTGCGGATCTGCAGTCTCGGCACTCAAAGCAAGCATCAATTGATGCTCTATTCGATCGATCCCCATACGTATGGCATCNTNNGTNGAGACGTCATACTNAACCTCATAATTNGCTAAATGGCCGGTAGTCGTTAAGCTATTTTTCTGTGCTTGATCAATAATAACGCGCATCTCATGAGGTGTCGCCTGTTTGATTTTTATACTCGAGATGCCCTTTTGGGTCCAGTAATCCACTTCATCTCTAATCTCTTGATCGCTTATATCGTTTGGCCAAGCACTGCAGTCATCAGCTGCCACTCTGACGTTGTATTCACAGCGAAATCCACCAAAATAGGGTCCTGATGATAAAAGTCTTGGTCCTATAGCCTGTCCCGAATCGATCAGGTGGCGCTGTTCAATGATACGTTCTGGGTTAAACTCCCCCGCCGACCAGGTAGTGGTGATACCGTTTGCAAGAAACACTAATCCATTAGANGCGACCTCCTCAACGCGGCCCTGATCAAGAAAGTCAAAATTATAATGCGCGTGCAAATCGATCAACCCCGACATAATAGTCTGTTGATCGTTGAGCTCAATAATGGTTGTATCTGTGGTGGTTGGTACTGTCTTAGATACATCAATAGCTTTGATAATACCGTCTTGGATAAAAATACCGTTGTTGGGCCTACGTTCATCGCTGATGCTGTCAAACAACCAACCACCCCGAATCATCAATGATGTCGTCCTCTCTACTGCGCTTGGCACCGCAGTAACGGCATATTCTGAGCACAAAATACTCGTCGAACACATNGTCATAAGGACTAAGACTAGCGATGGTTCAGCTCGCTTCATATTTTACTCCCTTCAAAGTGTCAATCTTTCTGTTCAAAAAAATAGTACTTAGGAGCCCTAAATATAGCCAACATCCTTACCTATATCTAGTCAGCCAGTTTGAGCATCGCTCGCGGAACGAGAGACATGCACGTATACGGGGTTCCAAAAAGTAGTCGCTATTTAAGGGCGGTAGATTGTCAACCACTAGACCCCTCTGGGGATCCGAATTCTACGTATCGACCATAACCCGCTAGGCACACTTGACGTGTGAAGAACGATTGGTGGGCTCGGCAGGAATCGAACCTGCATCTAAGACTTAGGAGGTCCCTATTCTATCCATTGAACTACGAGCCCAGGGCATCGCATTATAGTGAAGTCAGACATAATTACTATAATACAGGAGTACTTTATATTAACGGTTACGTCCCAGAGCGTCATGGCTGGTCACCCAGTCACCGGCTAAGACTGCACTCATTAGGGAGATCTCGCCAGCCATCACAGTAGCACCAATAATTTCAGCCAATTTGTTGACCTTACCCGCACCACTACAATCCAGCAGTTTTAAACATTCTTGCTGCGTGGGTAACCCGGTACCGCCTCCATAAGTGGCAACAATTAAAGAGGGTATGGTGATCGACAAGTAATAATTGCCATTGTCATCTAGGTCCGCATAAACAATGGCCGCAGAGGATTCTGCAACATTAGCAACATCTTGTCCCGTAGCAATAAACGTCGCTGTAATTCCATTTGCAGAGTGCGCACCAGTATTGATAGAGCCCGCAAGTAAACCGCCAACCTGATTTACAGCACGAGCTTTATATAGAGCTTCAGCAGTTGTACCCATGACTTTTTCAATCAAGCCGCTGGGAATTGTCACCTCGGCGACAACACGCTTACCTCTGGTATGCAACGTATTGAGCTGTGAATGCTTTTTATCGGTATCCATAGCTCCTGACAGTGTATAGCGCTGGATGCCAGGATAATTAGCCATGATCCACTCACAGGCAACAAATGTCGCCTTACCGACCATATTCTGACCCGCTGCATCGCCAGTGGTGTAGTTGAATCGTAGGTAGCGCATTCGCGCTGCTGCAAATTGCTGTATGTTCCGTAGCTTGCCAGAGGAGGTCGTGGTCTCAGCCTGCGCCGCGATTGCACCGAAATTATCTTCAACCCAAACACCAAAATCTCTAGCTTGACGAGCATTTTCAAACATAAATACTGGCGCACGCTGCATTGCATCATCAACCACAGAAACCGTTACCCCACCAGCAGCACGTAATAAACTTGCACCTCGATTATAACTAGCAACTAGAGTTCCCTCGCTAGTCGCCATAGGCACATAGAATTCACCTTGAGCGTGCTCGCCATTGACCAACAAAGGCCCTATCAACCCTAAGGGCACTTGCGCTACGCCAATGAAGTTCTCGATATTGCCCGCTGTAAGCGCAGGATCAACCGAATAATGTCCAATATTATCGAGCGAGGAGGATGTGATTTGACTAGCAAAATCACGTCGTTGCTGGGCCATGTCTTCGGTATAGTCATTGTCTCTATTTCTCGGAATTTTGCTGCTCACTGCCATCTCCCTGATTAATTTTATAATTTAGTCCGCTGGTCCAAAGGTGCTTCTTGAAACCCACATTTGGTCGGGCGGCACCGAGTTTGATCTATGCAGCTTTAAAGCACATGCCCCTGCTTGCTACCCCCATTGTCATTGCCCTAGGCTAGCTATGCAATAACTGACCGCGACTAATTGGTTTTATCTGGGTTAGAGAGGAAACATAATTTTCTGTGTCGCTCTATATCGATTATAATTGGGCAATGAATTTACTGCTTCTAAGATCAGAAAATATCCAAAACAACATAACCACTATAGTGGGTCGGCAACTGGAACATATCATCGAAGTTCAGCGACTTAACAAGGGCGATACTATCCGCGTGGGAGAGATAAACGGTGCTATCGGGTTAGGCAAAATAACGTCCATCGATGACAACAGTGCGACACTAGAAATTGAGCTGACGACTAAAGCACCTAGACCATTACCACTGACCATGATTTTGGCATTGCCAAGACCCAAAATGCTAAGGCGGATCTTGCAGACTATCGCCGCGATGGGTGTAAAAACCGTGTATTTGATTAACTCAAGTCGAGTAGAGAAGAGTTTTTGGCAGTCGCCACTCCTGGCACCGAAAGCCATAGAGCAACAGCTCATTTTGGGCTTGGAGCAGTCCATAGATACCTGTCTTCCAAAGGTACATCTGCGTAAACTGTTTAAACCTTTTGTAGAAGATGAGTTACCTAGTGTTGTTGGCAGTTCAATAGCCATAGTTGCTCATCCTGATTCTGAGCANCGCTGCCCTATCGATTGTAAGGCCACAACCACANTAGCTATTGGGCCTGAGGGCGGNTTTATACCCTTTGAAGTAGAAAAGCTAGCGCAAGCGGGCTTTGCGCCTGTTCATCTTGGGANTNGAATACTCAGGGTTGAAAATGCAGTTCCCGTTCTTTTAAGCAGGCTTTACCCAGCCTGAGTGTTACTCTCCTCGAACATCAGGTACTCACAGACATGCATTCCGCACTCTCGATAAGTTTTATGCGCATTTGTGTTGTCCGTTTCGGCATANAGTCGGAAACCACAGACGGGAGTTGGCTGTGATTGAGACATACGCTTTAACTCAGCGTACATGGCCCGATATATACCCTTTCGGCGATAATCCTCTTTTACGTAAACTGATTGGATCCACCAAAAAANCCCATTGCGCCAATCGGACCATTCATAGGTTACCATTAGACTAGCAGCCGGTTTGCCATCAACCTCGGCAACGAGATAAAACCCAAACTGAGGACGATCAAATAGGCCATAGACGCCCAATTGTGCCGCTATTGGATCTAGAATTTTGTTCTCAGTCTCAAGAGCCATTGCGCAATTATGCTGAGTCAGCATAGAAGTATCTTGATCGGCGTTGNCGACGCGAATAGTCATCATTTTATAAAACCTTTTTCTGTAAGGCTGACAAGATGAATTAATCGTACAAAGGAGTCAAATGTTGATTGCGTGTGAGCCACTAAATCCATAGAGTGTCTTCCACCANTTTTTAACAACCCAGTGGCTAATCCCGCTGAAAAGGGCCATAAGTAGTGAAGTCAATTACTCGTCATGAAGTACCCTATTTAGCCGATTGTGCGGCGATGTTTGAAAAGATCAACGACATGCCCGAGGCGATATGGTTGGACAGTGGAAAGCCAGCAAGCCTGCAAGGTAATATCGATATCATGTCTAGCGCTGCAGACATCATTATCGAAACGCGNGGTGGCGAGTCCACTATTACTGGCCCNTCGTTGACTCATACATCTGAAGAAGACCCATTCGAAATTGCTCAGGAGATTCTCGACCCGTTGCTGCCGATGGAAAAGCGGTATGAGAGCCTACCTTTCACCGGAGGTTTGATGGGCTTTTTTGGCTACGATTTAGGAAGACGTGTTATAGATATCCCAAGTAGCGCTAAAATCTCCGTTGATCTTCCTGATATGCGTATTGGTAGATTTCTTTGGGCGCTAACGGTTTATCATGATCGCNAGAGTGCTGAAGCTGTTTTTCATGAAAACTGCCCAGACTCACTGAAGTCAGACATTATTGAACGTCTGTGTGGTACTCAGTTTAAAGAAAGCACTCATGAAGGAGACTTTAGNCTTACCGAGTGTTTTTCAGCAACCACTAGTAAGCAAGAATATCTCAAGGCGATTGAGCGAATAAAAGGTTATATCAACAGCGGAGATTGCTACCAAACTAATTTTACTCAACACTTTTCCGCGCCCTATAAAGGGGACGAATGGANAGCGTACCAACGCTTACGCAAAGCCACTGCATCGCCCTACTCAGTTTTTTGGCGCTGGCCTAAGCAAGCATTGTTATCGATGTCCCCCGAACGTTTTCTAAAAATATCTCCGCAAGCATCGACCAATACTCTACTGGTAGAAACTAAACCCATTAAAGGGACCATGCCAAGGGGGAAATCAGCCATGGAGGATCAAAATAACGAAGATATTCTGCGCAATAGTCAGAAGGATCGCGCAGAAAATGTAATGATTGTTGATCTTCTGCGTAATGATATTAGTAAAAATTGTACTCCTGGGACGGTCAAAACCCCCCTGTTATTCGCGNTAGAAAGCTTCCCTAACGTTCACCATTTGGTCAGTACCGTGACTGGAGAGCTCGCATCAGAGAGCTCCCCACTAAGATTATTGCGCGACTGCTTCCCCGGGGGCTCTATTACTGGGGCACCCAAAAAACGAGCCATGGAGATTATTGAAGAGCTCGAACCACTGCGACGATCGGTTTATTGCGGCAGTATTGGCTATCTTAGTGCCAATAATCATATGGATATGAATATTGCCATTCGCACTATGGTCGCATCTAAAGCCGTAATGCACTGTTGGGGNGGTGGAGGAATAGTTGCAGACTCTGTGGCCGACAACGAATTCACTGAGTCATTGGATAAAATCAGGCTGCTGCTGAACACACTAGAAAATTCAAGTAAACCAACATAGTCAACCTTCCCAACGGCCAAAAAAAACAACAAGTCGATAATCATAGNAGAAGAACCGCACTCGCTATCGTGAGCATAGGCTGGGTCAGCNTGTCAGCTGTTACCGCTTTCCATTGTTTTCAGATACCAGTACTATTTGAGATCACTAGACTGCTAAGTGTTGGTTAATTGCGCTCAAAAATACTGCGCCATATTTATCCAGCTTACGTTCGCCGACACCACTCAACCGCGCAAATTCTCCTAAACTCTGCGGTATGGTCATACACATTTCTTGCAGTGTACTGTCATGAAAGATCACGTAAGGTGGCACGCCCTGCTCGCTAGCCATCTGGCGACGGCATTCTCGTAGTGCCTCCCAAAGGGCGACATCAATATCCATAGGCAGTGATGATTTCGTTGTGCGCTTAGCGGCCTGCTGTTTAATATCCTTACGCAGCTCAATCGCCTCCTCTCCACGCAGAAGTGGCCGACATTTCTCTTCCATGCGTAGTGCACCAAAGCGTTCTAAATCGACACTTAAATAGCCTCTGGCTACCAACTGCCGAAATACGGAGCGCCATTGATTATTATCTAATTCGCGCCCTACTCCAAAGGTGGGAAGTTGCTGATGACCGTTATGTTTGATTTTATCGATATCTGCACCCCTGAGCACATCGATTAGATAATTAACACCAAAGCGTTGCTCGGTGCGATAACAGGCACTTAACGCCATCTGAGCCGCTTGCGTACCGTCCCAAGTGGGTACCGGGTTGAGGCAAGTATCACAGTTGCCACAGGACTGCGGTAGTTCATCATCAAAGTAATCCAGTAACGCTTGCCGACGACAAGTAGTTACCTCACATAGCCCCAGCATAGCATTCAGCCGGTGCTGTTCAGCACGCTTGTGCTCTTCGCTACCCTCAGAATCTTCCATCATTTGTCGGAGCTTGATGACATCTTGTAAGCCATATATCATCCAAGCATTGGCAGCTAATCCATCACGTCCAGCACGACCCGTTTCTTGATAATAAGACTCGACTGTTTTCGGTAGGTCTAGATGAACCACAAAGCGCACATNCGGCTTATCAATACCCATACCAAAAGCCACTGTGGCGACAATAATGACGCTTTCTTCACGCAAAAATCGGGCTTGGTGATTGGAGCGTGTTTTTGCATCTAAGCCGGCATGATACGGCAAGGCATTGAATCCTTCACCTTGCAACCAAAAGGCAATATCTTCTGTTTTTTTGCGCGACAAACAATAAATAATACCCGCATCATTGTTATGCTGCTCGATCAAAAACTGCTGTAATTGATGTTTGGCATTGTGTTTCAAGCCAATAGTGTAACGAATATTAGGTCTATCAAAACCAGATACAAATTGACGCGCGCCATCGAGGTCTAAACGCTTGATGATTTCACTTCTAGTGCGCGCATCTGCGGTGGCCGTTAAAGCAATACGGGGTATATCGGGAAACTGCTCGTGGAGAATACCCAGCTGCAGATAATCAGCTCTAAAATCATGCCCCCATTGCGATACACAGTGGGCTTCATCGATGGCAAACANTGCTATTGGNGCTCGGTTCAGCAAATCTAACATGCGCTGCTGCTTAAGCCGTTCCGGTGCCACATAGAGCAANTCGAGCTGACCTGCTAGCAATGCTTGTTCGGTGTTATAGGCTTCCTCTGCTGATAATGTCGAGTTGAGGTAACTCGCTTTAACGCCAAGCTGGCGAAGTGCATCAACTTGGTCTTGCATTAGGGCAATTAACGGTGACACCACAATCCCGCAGCCATTCCGAACCAGCGCAGGTATTTGGTAGCACAATGATTTCCCGCCCCCCGTAGGCATCAGTACCAGGGCATCTCCGCCGGCGACAACAGTATTAATGATGTCTTCTTGCGGATGGCGGAAGGATGGGTATCCGAAGGTGGACTCTAAAACACTTTGGGCAGTTATCATGGCGTGCACTATACG
>JGI24539J26755_10001494_pt1 | contig 10801 bp, 16 predicted proteins | sample NorSeaMetagenome_2_FD_26755 | JGI IMG/M metagenome (IMG submission 26755)
TTACAGCACAAATCTTTTGCGGACGTATTAAGTACCTTATCGGCGGGTGTCAATATTGCTTTAGTCGGTCCAGCGGGTTCGGGTAAAACAACAATTGTTCACAACGCATCCAAAGTTCTAAACCTAAGCTTCGCATCTCAATCAGTATCGGCTCAAAGCACGGTATTTGATTTCTTCGGGTATAAATCAGCAACAGGTAAGTATATCGGTACAATGTTTAGAGAGAAGTACGAAAACGGAGGTGTATTCTTACTCGATGAATTTGACGCAGGTAATCCAAACGTACTTGCCGCATTAAATCAAGCTACCGCAAACGGACATTGTCCTTTTCCCGATAAAATGATAGAAAAACACAAAGATTTTATTATCGTCATGGCGGGTAATACTTTTGGCGGAGGAGGTACTATCGAGTATGTAGGTAGGAATAAGATTGACGCAGCAACTCTTGATAGGTTCGCATTTATATATATTGACTATGACGAGGTACTAGAATCAGCACTATCATCAAACGAAACTTGGTGTAAGAGAGTTCAAGATTATAGACGCAGAGTAATAGAAAAGAAAGTTCGCACAATAATATCGCCTAGAGCAACATTCAACGGAGAGAAATTGTTGTCAGCAGGTTTGCCTTTAAAAACAGTAGAAGAAATGATTATCTTCAAAGGTCTTACAGATGATGAACGTAACTTAATAGCATTGTAATTATGAAAAAAGTTGTAGACATTTATAGTTATAGAGAATTTATAGACAAGGCAGTTAGTCGTGANCGTCACCAATCTAACAGAGAATCTTCTAGAACTAACGGTTTTAGTTTTACACAAACCGAATCATTTGACGAGGCAGTTAAGTTTGCCACGGAGGGTTGGGATTTAGGTTTAGAAGAATTTAAAATACAAGACGGTGTAATGACAAGCGGTACTACGCATCTTAATCCAAGTTTAGCGGGTTGTATGCCTCACGTTCAAAACTATATTATGGGATTTCCTCAACAAATGTACGATTTGTATGACGAGCGAGAATACAATCTACCTACATTAGACTTGATAGTGTCTTTAGGTTACGCAGGTAGAGTAGACGGTTCAGACGCATTAAATTTTAGCAAGTCTTTAGTAGGCTATATTAATAAAATGTCAGCAACTCACAATATTAGATTAACAGGTGTATTTGCTACAAAGCAAAAGAATACTAATTACGATGTCATAGTTAATTTAAAAGATTTTGACAAAGCTATGGTACTCAATAATATAGCTTTCGCATTTCACCCTAGCTTCTTCAGAAGACTGTGGTTTTCAGTTGCGGAATCTAAGCCATTCTTATCAAGCGGTTACGGTCAGTCCAGGTCAAATTACAAGGAATCAATAGAAAAAAGTATAGACACTAGCAAATCAGATAAGGTAATCTTCACACAAGATTTAGGAGACCTTGACAAGTTTACTTGGTCGCCAGAAGAAATTGAAAAAGTAACTTTTTAGTAACAAGGGGAGTGTTATACTTGTCACTCTTCTTTAGGTAGCAGTTATTACTACTACCTGCTATTGCCCCTCTGAAAAGGGGGGTTTTTATTATAAAATAATCCTACATTAGGATTTTAATATATAGAAATCAATCTATAAATTTGAGTATTAATAATTTAAATCTAATAACATGAAAGAAACGGGAATAGACTGTATGAAGTACAGGAAATCAACTCACTTAGCGGGTGTAGACGTTGAAATGATTATCGCTGACAAGGGTAAGTGCATTTTAACAATTAAGGAATCGTATTACAACACGGGAGTAGACGTAAGCGGTAATAGAACAGACGGTTACTTCTTAGAGTTTACCGAAGGAGTTAAGCCTATGGTTGTCAACTCTACTAATAGAAAAATAATTGCTTCAATAGTAAAGATTAAAAACAAGTGTACTTCTTCTGAAAGTAGAAACATAGATAATTGGAAAGGTCTTGCTATTGAATTAGTGTTTGACCAATCAGTAAAAATGATGGGAAAGCTAACAGGCGGTATAAGAGTTTCTCCTATTAGTCCAATACCTACTATATCAGATGTCAAAGCTAAAGCTATTTTAAGCGGTTCTAATAGCTTATTAGATTTACAAAGTAATTGGAGCAAGTTGAGTAAGCAGGAACAAGCTTTGCCAAGTATTAACGCTCTTAAAGATAAACTTAAAACAACATTAAAATAATGATAGTACACAAAAAGTTAGACCAAAAGAGTCTAGAGTGGTTTGAGGTAAAGTGGGGTAAGGTTGGAGGTACTCTAAGTAAGGGGTTACATACTAAGGGAGATACTTTGTTTATAGACCTACTAAGCCAACATATTGAGGAGTTCGAACCTTCGGATAGTTTCGAAAACGAACATACTAAGAGAGGTAACGACTTAGAGCCATTTGCAATAGAGTACTTAGAAAAGTACACGGGTTATAAGTTTGAGCAATTCGGTTGGTTGCAGAGCGAAAGAAATGAGTTGTTAGGAATATCGCCAGACGGACTTATTGAAGATTTAACCGTAGCTTGTGAGACAAAGTGTTTTGCTAGAAAAAAGCATACTGAAATACTATTGACTAGAGAGATACCTTTAGACAACATTCATCAGCTTGTACATTACTTTACGGTAAACCCAAAACTAGAGGAATTATATTTTTGTGCCTTTAGACCCGAATCTGTAAATAGCTTTATAAAAAGATTAACACTCAATAGCGAAGTAAATATAGGAACTAAGGCAAAGCCAAGAATGTTCACTATAAGGGAAGTAAGAGATTTATCTATTGAATCCGCAGATAAATTATTAAACAGGATTAACGAATCAAAACAATCATTAAATTTTTAAATTAAACAATTATGGAAGTATTAGGAATTATTAAAGTATTAGGAGAAACTCAAACCTTTGGTGCTAACGGGTTTAGAAAAAGAGAAGTAGTATTAACAACGACAGAGGATTATCCTCAAATGCTTTTAATTGAGTTTACTCAAGATAAAGTAGATTTGCTAAATGACTTTATGGTAGGTTCATCAGTTAAAATTTCAATAAACCTAAAAGGTAGGGAGTGGGTTAATCCACAAGGCGAAGCGAAGTATTTTAGTTCTTTGCAAGGTTGGAAAATCGACACGCTATAATGATAAAGTTTCAATATTATTTCGGAGACATAAAGAAATCTACACCAATAGGTTTCTTGTCTCTTGAAACTTTTATAGATAGACACTTAAATCCGAAGGCAGAATTGCTTTCGGTTTTTAAGGAGATTGACGAAGCAGTTAGCAAAGGAGATATGAAGCTAAAGGCAGAGTTAAAAATGAACAACTTATATTCTTTTACCGTTTCTGCTCAATTTGACGGTTCAAGAAAATATGATAACATAAGAGAGTTTAACCCTTTAGCGCAGTTAGATTTTGACGGACTAACTAATGAAGAGGCTGTCAAGTTTAGAGATTATATATTCGCACAATATCCTCAAGTAGTTTGTTCCTATCTTTCTCCAAGTAGATGCGGAGTAAAAGTATTGCTACGCATACCTAAAATATCTTTAGACAAAGGAATACCCGAAGGCATAAAAGAGTATAAAGATTATTATAGAGCAATAGAAACAGAGTTTGGTAATTATACAGGGTTTGATAACTCGCCAAAAAATTTGGTTTTACCTTTGTTTATTTCTTATGATACCGAGATGTCTTATCGTCACTTTGATAACGCTTCTATATGGGATTTAAAAGAAAAAGTTAAAGAACCAACTCACTTAAAATATCCGCTTCCATTTAAGCCTTATAAAAAGCTAAAGTCTAATGATAAACACGAGTTACGTGCTATAAGAACTTTTAGAAAATCAGTACAAGGAATAGTAGATTCTCCAGGTCATTCTCAATTACGTAGTGCTTGTTTAATATTCGGTACAAGAGTAGGTGCGGGTTACGTTGGTATGATAAACGCTGAACAGGAAGTAGATAACTTAGTAAGACAAAACAGTTACCTATCAAAAGGTTTAAGCGGTTACTTAACTACTGCTAACTGGGCATTGAAAGAGGGGATAAAAACTCCAAACTATTATAATTAATGCTACACTTGTATTTTTATAAAAATATATATAAAAGTATCTTTGGTTTAGGTAAAATAAAAAAAATGAAAAAAGTAGATTTTAAGACTATAATGTTAAGCGAGGATTGGATTATATCAGACCTTACATACGATAAGGATTTTAAAAAATATAACTTCAAAGCAACTCACATAAGCGGAGAGGTTTTGGAAATTAGTAAAAGTAAAAAGCACGTAGATAAAATTTTAAAACAAATCGAAAATGAGTAAAAACAAAACTGAAAAAAAGTGTATTAAGGTTTATAGAAAAACCGTTGTTAGTATAACCCATTATTTGCTAAAAGGAATTGACAATAAGCAGGAAATACGAGTAGCGGGGGATATAGTATGTAGTATGATTAATTCGTTTACAGAGTATTTATTTAGCTTTAGCGAAGAGGTTATGACTAAAAAAGAACAAGACTTTTTAACTAACATACTAAACGAATCTCTTTTAAAAATTAGCGGTAAAGTAGATAGTTACACTCCCGAAAAAGAAGACGTATTATACGTTGCTATGAAATTAGGTAAAATGGTAGTAAAAACAAATCAAATAATATCAAGACATGAATAAGACAGAACTAATACAAAAAGCTAAAAATATTTTAGCTAAAGCAGAAAGAGATTTTGACCCAAATGTTACTAAAAATCAGTTAATGACAGAGCGTATGATAGTAGGTTCTTGGGGAGCGCATAATTGGAAAAACGTAGCTGATAAGGTATTGCTGTTTCAAGTAAACGGAAGATTACATAAGGGAGTTGTTGCAATTGTTTTAGGCTTTGAAGACTTGTATAAAGTGTTCTTACTTGATGAAGAATTAAACTTCTCTCCCACTATTCTAGAATCCGTATATGCGGAAGACTTGGTTTTGGCAATAGATAGAATTGTAGAAACACCTCAAAAATAGATATGATAAAACTTAGACCATACCAACAAACTTTATACGATGAAATTCAAGAAACTTTTGAAAAAGGTGTCTCAAGGATTTTAGTACAAGCAGAAACAGGTTGGGGTAAGTCTATTTTGATTGGTAAACTTGCAAATAATCTAAAGGGTAGAACACTTATATTAACTCACAGAATTGAGTTGTTAAATCAAAATTCAGAGTGGATTAATGATATAGGTATTTTAACAGCTAAGGTAAAGAAACCTATTCCGTTGAAGTCTAAGAAAAATGTAATTGCAATGACTCAAACGGCATACGCTAGGTTTTCTAAATTTGGCTATGATTACGTAGGAGACTTTGACAATGTAATAGTAGACGAGACACACGTAGATTTCTTTAAACAAGTTTATAGTGGTTTAAATATTAAGAAATTAATAGGATTAACAGCAACTCCTATAATATATAAAAAAGAAAAGAAGACCGTTAACGGTGCTGACTTTACAAGAACTTTGTCATTAGCAGATGACTATGAGACTTTGCTTCAAGGAGTTAGTGCTTCTGATTTAATAGACTTAGGTTATTTAACAGAGGACAAATATATTAGATTAACACCTCCTAACTTAGACAAACTAAAAAAATCAGCAAACAATCCCGATGGTTTTACTCCTGCTTCAATGACTGAAGTATTTGGTTCTCACGCATCTGTGAGTATGGTTTTGAAATCATACAAAGAAAAAAGCATAGATAAAAAAACTATAATATTTAACCCAACAACTAAAGTAAACGTAAAAGTTTATGATGCGTTTGTAAAGGAGGGTTACGGAGATTTAGTTAAAATGTATGATTCGGTAAACGATTCAGACCTTTCAAGAGACGAGGTGGTAGATTGGTATAAGCGAACTAAGGGAGCAATTTTATTAAACGTTGGAGTTTTTACAACGGGGTTTAATGTTCCCAATATAGAGGTTATAATATACAATAAATCGACATTATCACTAAGCCTTTGGTTGCAATCTTGCGGTAGAGGTTCTAGAGTAGCAGAGGGTAAGAGTTGCTTCACAGTTATAGACTTAGGTTTAAATCTTGAAAGACACGGTTTTTGGTCGGCAGATAGAGATTGGAACGAATATTTTAAGATTCATAAGTGGAAAGCAAAATTACCTTCAGACAATTTAAACGTTTGGGAGTGTAGGTCTTGCGGTTCATTCAACTTAAAAGGAACACTATATAACGAAGAACTAAATAGAGTAGAGTGTTATAATTGTCACGAACCTAAGCCCGAGAGTGTTACTCAAGAAAATTTGATAAACGGAAAGCTAGAGGAAGTTAAGGTGCCTAGAGTACCTAGAGCAAAATCAATTGTACAATACGGAGTACATTGCGGAAACGATGCAAACATCTCTTTTAGGTTGCTTGATAGAAAAATTATAGATTTGTTTTATCATCATACGAGCAGAGAAGATTACCTAGAAAGAAGATACCAATATATAAAAAGAGTGTACGAAATATACAGACCTTGTTATTTTGGTATTATAAACTCAAAATTAAAAGGAGCGAATAGAACACTAAAAACTTCGGTAAATAGAATAATAACTAAATTAGATAAACACTACAAATAATGAGTAAACCAAATTGGCTTGAACAGAATCCTTGTGATTGGTACAATAATAATAAGTTTGAAGATGCGCTTAGTCTTATTTTAAGGAAAGATAAAACGCTTAGATATGAGGACGGACAGCTTTTTCTTATACGAGAAAAAGAATCAATAATAGTAGCAAGTAAGGAGTGTAACGATTTAAGGGTTGTATCTGAAAACAGTCTTGGGTTTGTTGTAGGTATGACTTACTCCCCATTTCAAATACTAACAAAGGTAAGGTATAATAGTAATTTTACAGCTGCGTTTCAATACGTTGGAATTAATTATATGGATATGAATTTTCCTTATATTAGAATCGGTGTAAAGTACTTTAAAGAAATAACTAAACCCGACAGATACGGAACTACAACACCGTTGTTAAAGAATTGGACTAAAGACGAAATAAAGCAGGACTACGGCAAAGAAATGATGGTCAGAGTACAACTGTATGATGACTTTATTATAGAGCCTAACAATGAGTTTTATGAAAAAACATATAAAGGTTTTTATAATTTATATCAGCCTTTTATACATAAGGAAAAAGAGTTCGATATAATAAATGATATAGACAAGGTTAAGTGGTCTCTAGGTTTTATGAAACATATATTCGGAGAAGAACAATATAATTTAGGAATGAGGTACTTAAAAATTCTTTATAAGCACCCTAAGAAAATTACTCCTATACTTGTTTTAGTTTCAGAGGAAAGAATGACAGGTAAGAGTACTTTTATAGATTGGCTTAATGCTATATTCTTAGACAACTTAGTTATTATAACACCAGGTCATATTAGTAGTGATTTTAATGAGAGTTATGCGGAGAAGAATATTATAGCAATAGAAGAGAGTCGTTTTGATGATGCGAAAGCCTTAGAGAAGTTAAAGGCATTATCTACTCAAAAATCTATATCAGTAAATAGAAAACACATTCCAACTTTCTCACTACCTTTTTACGGAAAACTAATTATAACATCGAATGATGAAAGTAAGTTCTCAAAGGTTGATGAAGCAGAGATTAGATATTGGGTTAGAAAGATTCCAACTGTAAGCGGAAAAGCTAACCACAATATATTAGAAGACTTAATTAAGGAGATACCGTATTTTTTACATTACCTTAGCCAAGAGCCAGAAGTTGACTTTTCAGTTTCAAGACAAGGTTTTACCGCAGATGAGATTAGGACAAGCGCACTTGAGATAGTTAAGAAAGAAAGTAAACCAGCTTTGCAAAAGGAAATAGAAATGTACTTACAAGAGTTTTGTATGAATGAAACTACGGAGCCAGAATTATTCTTTACGGCTACGGATATAAAGCACAAGTTTTTTGAGAGAAACAATAATTTTAATGCTCCTTATATTTCTAAGATACTTACGTCTCACATGAGGCTAGATAGGAAAGATAAGCCAGAAAGATACGTTCCTAGCTTTGGAGATAAGATGTCAAAAACAGGTCTATTTTTTACTTATCAGAATGTTTTTTTAGAAGAAAAAGATATTGATAATAACCCACTAGGAATAGGAGAAGATAATTCACCTTTTTAATAAAATATAATATGCAAAATAAAATCAGTATTCAAGAACATTTAGATTACTTGTACACTATCAAGATTTCACAAAATTTAAAAATAAAATCAGTTCAACTAAGTACCATATCTTATTGGGAAAATAAATTAAAAGAATGTAAATTATGAAAGAACAATTTGGATTTAACAGGTTCGTATCAGCAGATTTCGAAAAACATATTAGGCAATCAATACCCAATTATATTGGTATGCGTTCCTTAATACCTTCAATAGCAGAAAACTTTGTATTTAAGAACACAAATATTTATGACTTAGGTACAAGTAGCGGAGATTTACTATGTGAGTTAGAGGATTATTTACCCTCCAGTTTAAAATTATCTTATATAGGGTACGACATAGCGGACAATTTATTACCCTCTATGCCAAGTAAGGATATAAATTTTTACAATAGAGACGTAACAGATGAATCTTTAAAGCTATTTAACACGAGCCTTATTTTTAGCCTTTTTACGCTTCAATTTATAGATTTGGATAAGAGAGTTAAGTTGATACAGAAAGTCTATGATTCGCTATCTAAAAGAGGTTGTTTCCTAGTATGTGAGAAGATTTATTCAAGCGAAGGTATAACGGAAGATATTTTTACATTCAGCAACTATGAAAGCAAAATAGTAAACGGTTTAAGTGCTGATGAAATATTGATAAAGCAAACAGACTTAAAATCAATAATGAAACCCTTAACGCAGATTGAGAATGAGCAATTATTTAAAGACGCAGGATTCAAAGTTGTAGAAGTATTTTTTAAATCATTAAATTTTATAGGATGGGTATTGATAAAGTAAATTGGTTAGACTATACAATGTCTGACGTAAACAAAGCTTCTAAGCAAAACAAATTTAATTGTATTTCACTCTTCGCAGGAGTAGGAGGCGGTTGCTTAGGAGCAAAAATGGCAGGAGGTAAATTACTTGCGGTAAACGAATTTATAGAAGAGGCACAAAGAGTCTACAAAATAAACTTTCCCGATACATTGGTAAACGGAAACGATATTAGAAATGTAGACGGTACAGAGTTACTCGCTTCGGTTGGTTTAAAAACAGGAGAACTTGATTTATTACTCGCTTCTCCACCTTGTTCTTCTTTCTCAACGGTTGGGAAAAGAGAAGAGGGGTGGGGAGAGGTCAAAGCTTATTCAGACAAGAAACAGAGAACGGATGATTTATTTGGAGAGTTTGCAAGAGTGTTAAAGGAATCTCAACCTAAGTATTTTGTAGCAGAGAACGTTGCTTCTTTATTAGAGGGCAAAGCAAAATATTTATTCGGTTCACCACAATTTGATATGTTCCCCGATGAATCAAACGGTGTTGTTAAGGAATCAGAAACTATATTCCACCAACTTACGGAAGCGGGTTATCAGATTAGATACGAGGTGTTAAACTCTAAAGACTTTGGTAATCCACAGTCAAGAAGAAGATTGATTATAGTAGGTGTTCGTAATGATATTCAGAAAGAAATAAAATTCCCCACTCCTTTTTTATCGCCAAAAATAACTCTAGAAGAAGCCTTTACTTATGTAGATAATACCGAGCAAGATTTAGCTGATGCTAATATTGAGAAGTACGCAGTTTATCAAGCAAGTTTAGATACAAAGCCAGGAGAGAAATCAGAGAAATATTTTTCACTTATAAAACAACAACCAGGAAAGTATGCGGGTACTCTTACTCAAACTGCGGGTTGTTTATCAGCAGCGAGTATTGTTCATTGGGATAATCGTAAGTTTACTGTTCCCGAAGCTACAAGAATTATGGGTTTCCCTAAAGATATTTACTTAGGAGATACATACCCTAATAGAATAGAGCGATTAGGTAGGGCAATAACACCTTCAGTTTACTATGAGGTTATTAAGCGATTATTTTAATTAATACACTAGGATTTTTATTAATCTATCTTACCCCTTATATTTGACTTATATTAATTTAAAGAAAACAATATGAAAGCACTACAAGAATTAAAAGATTACGCAGAGTCTAAAGATGATTGGTATATTACAAATAAAATTTGGTATATTGAAAAGCAACATGAAATAGCAATTAGTAAAGCAAAAATAGAAGTTTGGGAACAAGTAGCTAAAAACAGAGAATTATGAAAGTAAGAGAATTAATAAAAGCACTACAAGAAGTAGATAATCAAGACCATTATATACATTTACTCGGAAACGATACCAACGGAGAAGATGAAGATTTTGACATAATATTTAACAATATAGAGGTTTGGGATGACGGAGACGAAAGTATTACATTATTTATATCTAAATAAAAATCAAGCATTATGACAAAATTTAACAAGTATCAAAACAACCTTTGCAGAATAGGTAACAAGATTTGGAGTTACACTACTCACGTAGCAACAATTCAAGATAACAAATTAATTCAATTGGGCAGTTGGTCTAGAACTACTCAAACCCATATTAATTACGTAGCAAGTCAATTAGAACTAACATTAATTAAATAATTATGAGAATCACATTAGAAGTAACTCAAGTGACCCCAGATATTTATAAGGCATACAACCTTAAAGCTATAAGTAAAGAAGAATCAGTAAACAGGCATATTGACGTAACCTTAGAAGGAGCGTACACTGACCTAAAACGATTTGTTTTATCAGAATATAGTTGCGGGTGTACGGTTGAAGATACTTACTTCT
>JGI24539J26755_10001496_pt1 | contig 10798 bp, 6 predicted proteins | sample NorSeaMetagenome_2_FD_26755 | JGI IMG/M metagenome (IMG submission 26755)
TTTACCTTTGGTTACGCCTTTGCTCTTACCCTTGGTGGCGTTTTTGAATTTGCCTTTGTTCTGAATAGAACACACCTTGCCCACGGCCAGCACCTGTGCACGTTCTATGTTGATCCGGTCCATTATCGGTGTATCCGTGGCAAAGAGATGAGCGCATGTGGTTATAACCGTGGGACTAGCATTAGGTTTCGAACCACGAACCTGTGTGTCCTTTGAAGCCTTAGTTGCATCTGTCTCCAATGTCACTCCCAAAGATTTGGCCAAGGCTTCAGCTGTCTTTGCATCTTCCATTTTACGACGACACTCCGCTGCAAGCTCGTTCATCTGCTCTGTCATCTGCTTGTCGTAGTCTGCCGCTCCTTGGAAGTTTTTACTTGTGATAAACTGTTTAAGTGTTGCCTCATGTTGGATTCGTGTGTCTTCGAGAAGTGTGTGAGCTGTTGTGACGGCTGACCTGGCAGAGACCGCTGCACTGCGAGCTTGAATTTGTGGTGTCGTATCACCATTTTGGGAAGCAACTGTAGTCTTGGCCAACGACGATTTGCCCCACGATGATTGCATGGCTTCTGACAATAGATTCTGAGCACCATCGAGATTGTCATTTGTGACCATCGTCTGCATTGCACTTTCAAGTGCCTGCATGTTCTTCTGTAGACCAGCCGCTGCTGCAAAATCATTCTTCTGTACGAAGCCTTCAAGTTTGTTCGTATTCTGTCTTGAATGATTCCAGTTCCTTTTGTAGCGACTCCACTGTGATTAACTTGGCCGCTGCTGCTGTCTGAAGTACGTGGGCCCCAGCGTAGTCCTTCTTGGCAACGAGTTCTGCAATCTTGGCTTGTGTAATGTCGTCGAGCGATGGTGGCTCGACAGCCAATGGCCCAGGCGCCGTTGCGGTGGGCTTCGCATTCGCTGCCTGACTCTCTATCTTCTTTTGTAGTGCGTCGGCCGCATCAAAATCACGCTTCTTAATGAGGTCTGCCAACTGCTTGGACATGTCGTTGTCGCTCTCATGTTCGATATGTCCTGTGGATGATTCCGGTTCTCCGGCAGAGGTGCTGTTCACTTTAGTTGCTTTCTTAGCTGGTGCCTCCTCAGCTGAGGACCTCGGTGACAATGCACGTTTGTTTTCCGGTTGCTGCTGTTGAAGGGCACTGGAAGCTGCGCCATTCGTCTCGACATCGGTAGCCAGAGCCAGTGCCGGCGGAGCTTCAGTATTAGGATCAATGACTGTCTGCAGTGTTCCATTCGATTGCTCACTTGGCTTCTCTTCTGTGATCCCGTGGTGCTCATGCTCAGCCACAGCACCAGTATCTTCACCCGCTTTGTTATGTTTGACGTGTTCAGTCTCCCCAACGGCTTGCATGTCCTGACGTGGTAGGGTGCCTGAATCATTCTGAACGTCATCATTAGATTTTTCTGGCTTGCTTTTGCGAGCCATCTGAACTATACTCCTAGCAACGATGGATGCTTAATCTGAATGATGCTTGAGCCAAGACACTATACCCCTGACACCCATGCTTCCAANAAACACCACCAAACATGTCAATAACAAATATGCAATACACACAAAGACATACAATGAAACAGACGGCAAAGAATGATAAGCAATGAGCCTTCAGTATGAAATATGTATAAGCACTAGGTAGTGTGCAATTAGCCAGTGATAACCGATTATGTGTATCTATATATACAGATTTCTAAAACCCATGAATCCAATCACATACATTTAATTGCTGTGGAAACAAGATTATGACATCATGACATCATGTACTCCGAAGCTCGAANGATTAAACAAAATCAATCACGAGATATAATACGCAACATATGATGATTGAAGACTACGCAATCAAATAAACACAAACAAACACATCTAACTCAAATCATTTGTGATTCATGTCTACGTATCTTTACATGCCCAACTGTATGCCACACACCTGATCACATCAGCCAACAACCTATCCAGACGAAGATCTGGTTTCAATACTCACGCACGTTTGGTTTCAAATCGTGTATAGGAGCCTCTCCTTCGTGTATCCACCCACAAAATCTATCCGTATATTGTGTGCGACTCTTGTGTGTAACAAATGTGACAAGGATTACTCCCAATAATAATGTACTTTCTGAATGTATTTTGCCACCAGAAATTGTAGCTCACAAACCCTTAGACCATTCATACAATGCAGTGGCGAAAACAGCCGGACAGAAAATTGACCTGCACTATCCAGGAATTAATCAGCCGTTAGAGACAGCTCCATGGGCAACGTCAAGACGACTCGATTAAAGCACATGACCGTAAATTTGTCATTGACAATTCTAGAAAATGCAACCCAGCAACCATGTCGGGACAAGCCCTGAATGTGCTTAGGGTTTTTATGATCAGCGAGACAATTGTAAATCGTCCGGATGTACACATCTGGTCTGTTGTTATTGTTGCCACAGCTGTGCAGAAGTTACAACGAACGCTCATCGCGCCATCATCCTGACATCTCGCTAAGTATCTTCGTCAATCTGCTATGCATACTGTCAATCTGCCATGCACATTCGTTGATACAGCATCCCAATTGTTTTCAATCTGCTAAGTATCTTCATCAATCTGTCGTGCATACTGTCAATCTGCCATGCACATTCGTTGATACAGCATCCCTTGTATTTCTCCAAGTCGGCCATCCAATCTTTGCAACGTTCCCTGAAAATAAACGGCTTTCAAATACATTTCCTGCATGAAAAACTACAACCCAACGTTCATTCAAGCTCTGTGCTCTATCCCTGATTCGTTTGTCCAGGAAATAGCACACTTGACCAGGTATCCCATCTTTCCATCCACCATCCCAGTTGCTACTATACTTGCAATACATTCTTCTTCTCACACTATATTCACCTGCTGCTGCAGCCTCCAACAAGTTAACTGCTCCAATCCAACAGGCTTTGGAGCAGGCTGAAGTTTTCAGGATTCCACTAAATTCCATCAACTCCATATCCATGGTTAGACTCCCCTCGTCGTCGTCTTTCAATCTTTTCACTGTTGCTCCATTCGAGAACCATATATATATATATAGTAAAGCAATTAAATCAATACTAAGCACTAATGGCAATAATAGCTTGATAAATACATAGTAAAGCAATTAAATCAATGACAAATTCATGCAAACTAGTTCAGTTACGTTATGCAAATTCAAAAACAATCCCTGCAGATAATACAAATACCAAGCAAATCCAAACAACTCATCAGTCAAATCCAAGATCTTAAAAACAAAGCAATGGCATGCGATGAGTTTTTCTATTATCCGATTGAGAACCAAAGGTTATCCGGTTGTGCCCCTCGCGTGCCAAATGAAAGATCCTCCCGAACGCAATCATCCTGTCCCTCTCCAAGCAATAGCAATGCTTCATCTGTGGAAGTCCAATCAAGTGCAGCTGCTAGCAAGTCTTGACCTTGCAGTTTTTCCCTGACCATGAGATGCGGAGCCCACTGTGTCAGCATACCCAGCACGTCTTCCTCATGCAGCAAAACTGTCGTGCATCCAGGATTCATCGCAAAATGAACAAAAGAAGGCATTTGAACCAACATAGCTAGGTAAAGTCATTGTATAAACAACGCAATCAAATTGCAACAAACAACCACATCTAACTCACATTCTTTCTAAATCATTCCTACATAACTTGACATGTCCCATTGTATGACACAACTCTAATCAAAGCGGATGCCTAAATAACCTGATGAAGATCTAGCTTCACCACTTGTCTCGTGGCTGACAAAAACCATATGTTGACGGCCACGATCATTTATTTTTAGTCAAAACAGCTAAACTCTTCTGTGGTCATGTCCACAGATCATGACATTACTGGCTTAAGTTGATTATATGACAGTATATGCATTCATCAGATCCACATGAACATGNGCAATTAAACATAACTGATATGCATGCACAACACGTTGAGGAACATAAGAACTTATAAGTTCAAACAGACCATGAGCTTAACCATAAGCTCCAAGACCAGAAGGAGAAAGGAGCACAGACACTGACATCATAGTGTGATGCAATAACATGCAAGAATGAAAACTAAATGATGAGCGTGCATAATCCTCCAGTCATAATTGTGATTGTTTTGTAAACAGAGACTCTGAGCGCAGGATCCTCGAGTCCTTCGAGAGTTGTGCATAGAAGCACCACGCGACACCAGAACTGAAGAGCATTAGCCACGCCTCCAAGACAAAACTAGGCAACGTCCAAGCGACTCAATCCAGTTGCTAGAGAGTCCAGCCAGCAAACCACACCAACTACAAATCCTTACACCGCGAAGGTGACAACCGCATGAACAGCCTCCAAAAAATTCAGTGAACCTGTATGAGTACCGCGAGCAGATGCAACAAGCTGTTGGGACAAGCCCTCAAGTCAAGGCAACTGTGACACATCATAATGTTGTGTGACATCATGAGATCCAGTCATTTCATCTGTCAAGTCGAATACGACTGGCGATGGCATGATGACGACCGGCGAGGTGTGCTGCACCGTTGTTTCCTCCCCAGCCATGCGGCTACTGGAGGCTGCTTTGTCTGGACTGTTTTGCGTGTCTGGATCAGCTCGAGGCGCCCGATCCTCCTTCAGCACTGGTAGCCGGGACGGCTCCTGCACTGTCAGCTGCGCGGGGCCGGGCCACCCGGGAGCGGGATCGTGAACGCTCTCGAAGCACTAATCTTGGTGTAAGTGTCACACGCTCTCTCCAATCCGAGGTCAGATCTTGATAACCTAGAACTTGCCTCCGTCGGAATCTCTCCACGGAAGTTGTTCTCTCAGCGCGAGGTACACGATGTGTCGCCGGGCTGATGCCTCGACGGCGCCTCCGGCTCGCTCGGAATTCCTCATCAAGCTTCATAGCCGCGGCGCGTTCTTCCGCTTCAGCAGCGCGTTCTTTCGCTTCGGCCAATCTCGCATGGAGAATGCCCAGCAAGTACGCCTTGTGATTGTTTCCCTCAATAAGTGTTTCCATGACCTGATACCGGTCTGAGGTGCACACCACGTCTTCGTCCATGGCCGCGTGGGCCGTAGGCGATGTGAAGCCAGTGCCCGCAGAATTCAATCCTAAGGCAGCAAGCTCACCAGTCGAGCGCGCTCGGGGAGCTAGAACATCATAGTCCACTGCCACGACATCGATTCCTCGCGCTTCGTGACTCACACGCTCATCCACCATGTCGCTGAAAGGGCGCACCCAGGTATACTCTTGTCTTTCGTGCAGGCTAGCACTCAACTCCGGTATGGGCGGCAGGTATCTGCCAGCCCCCAGACGCGTGTTTGGCGGCGGCCTTGGAGGGCCCAAGACACGAGGGAGCCCAATCGGACTAGGTCCCATCTCGGCTTCACTAGTGTCCTTCTCCTCCTTGGAGTAAGAGCTCGCCTCCCAAGCCAGCCATATGGCATGAGTCTTGTCCTTCACTATTTTCCGTTCCTTTATCACCCTCCGGCATCTGCGGTCCCAATTGACTCCCCTCGCGAACCGTCCCAAGACTACACGAATTGAGGGAGTGGCCGACCATCCTTGGCGGACAATGGGCACCGTAGTTGTCAGTTCCGGCGAGGGTACTCCTGACCTGGATGGCCAGATGAGCCGGCCTCGCCTCGAGGTATGAAGATTCCTCCGTTCAAAGGCCTGACGTGCGACCCATTCCCAACCGCTCTCACGCCTTGGAAATACATGCCGCTCGGGGCCCTGAGACTCCAGAAACCACTCTAACCAAATTCGCCACTCGCGGGACTTGGACATACTCTCGACTCCAGTTGCGCGAAACTCCTGATCCATCTGATCGACACCAGTCTTCTGAACGTCAGGGAACGCTATCCTGACACCGATCTCTCCGGGGTAGCCTTGCGGAATCATCTCCTGGTACTCGTCCGGAGTTATTGGCATGTCATGCGCAGTAGGCCAGGGGAACGCAGTTCCCGTAGAGTTCAATCCAGAACTCCCTGCTTCTCCTTCTGTTGTCTCTAGCAGCATAATTGTCTTGCATCCAGGATCCATTGCACAATGAACAAAAGCAAGGCACTTGAACCAACATAGCTAGGTAAAGTCATTGTATAAACAACGCCATCAACTTAAAACTAACAACCACATCTAACTCAAATTCTTTGTAAATCATGCCTACATATCTTTACATGTCCGATTGTATGACACAAATCTACTCAAATCGGATTCCTAAATAACCTGATGAAGATCTGACTTCACCACTTGTCTCGTGGCTGACAAAAACCATATGTTGACGGCCACGATCATTTATTTTTAGTCAAANCAACTAAACTCTTCTGTGGTCATGTCCACAGATCATGACATTACTGACTTGAGTTGATCACAGCTTTGTAAATGATTATATGACAGTATATGCATTCATCAGATCCACATGAACATGAGAAGTTAAACATAACTGATTTGCATGCAGAGCACATTGAGCTACATACGAACTTATAAGTTCAGACAGACCATGAGTTTCACCATAAGCTCAAAGATCAGAAAGAGAACGGAACACAGACACTGACATCATATTGTGATACAATAACATGCAAGAATGAAATCCAAATGATGCGCGTGCATAATCCTCGAGTCGCAATTGTGATTGTTTTGTAAACAGAGACTCTGAGCGCAGGATCCTCGAGTCCTTCGAGCGCTGTTCGTAGAAGCAACACGAAACGCCAACCTGACGAGCCTTGGCCACGCATCTAACACTGAATTAGGCAACGTCCAAGCAACTAAAACCAGCTGCTAAAGAGTCCAGCCAGAAAACCACACCAACTATACATCCTTACACCGCGAAGGTGGCAACCGATTGAACAGACTCCAAACATTCAGTGAACCTGAATGTGTACCGCGAGCAGATGCAACAAGCTGTTGGGACAAGCCCTCAAGTCAAGGCAACTGTGCCTCATCAAAATGTTGTGTGTTATCATGAGAAGCTGTTGGGAACAGCCCTCAAGTCAAGGCAACTGTGACTCATCAAAATGTTGTGTGTCATCATGAGATCCAGTCATTTCATCTGTCAAGTCGAATACGACTGGTGAGGGCATGGTGACGACCGGCGAGGTGTGCTGCACTGTTGCTTCCTCCGCATCCATGCGGCTAGTGGAGGCTGCTTTGTCTGGACTGTTTTGCGTGTCTGGATCACTCGGCTCAGGGAAAGTGCTAACCACTGCGGAAGTAGTTGATGGCGCTGGGCTTGTAAACTTTGCAAACTTCTGACTGATACGATCGAGCCCGGCCTGAAACATTGCGAACTCGGCATCTAAAGTCTCATGGATCGACTCTAATGCGGGCTCCTCTGCAACAATACCAATTGTCCTTGTCCTATTGTACCCGTGAGCAGCAACAAAGGCTGATCGAACATGATCGACCATGATAGAAAGGGTGAGCGGTGTAACACATGCCGAACATGATAGATCGAATGGCTTCTGAGACTGCTTGACCCCACACATGCAGCAATACCAATCCGTCACTTCATCCTGCTCCGCAAGGGCGGGATGTTTACCAGGCGCTGGGCTTCGATGCTCCGCAAGTGCGGGCACGATAGCTGGTGANGGCAGGACCGGCAGGTACCGTGGTAGCTTAACTCCCCGATGTGCCTTGACTGATGACTCGCCCAACTCTGATGATGTCCCAGTCATAGTCCTTGCCCTCTTGTGCCCGCCCTTCAGACGACCCCATGACTTCTTTGCACCACAGGAAATGCATGTCTGTTTCGTGAGATTCGGATTCTGGGGCTTCGGATTCTGATAAAACTTCTTGACCCCACAATCGCAGCAATACCAATCCTTGCCTTCCTTGTTTTCCACAAGCGCGGGAAGCGCACCTTCATCCTTGCCCTCATCCTTGTGCAACATGCAAGTGTCGACGCGCACTGCCCCGCGCTGCAGCTCGGATAACTCATCCTCCAAGATGGCTATCTGGTTCCTGGTGTGCATGGTTTATTGGATTTGTGCCAATGTGTATATGCTCCTATATGTATGTATGTTTATAAGCTCCCGCTCTCTATGTGAGTATCTTTCTATCTGTATCTCTCTCTCTCTCTCAATTCTTGTCTGTCTCTATATATATAGATACATGTATATGTTCATCTGTGTATATATATATATATGTACATATACATAAGTACATATATGTGTATATACTTATGCCGTGTACGCACATGTTCCACCACATGTGCATACATACATATATACATGCATACCATAGCTACACGTGACATGATGAGTAAGTAAGTAAGTACATATATATATATGATGTACATGAGTGCATATAAGTATATAAGTATATGTGTAAGTCTACGTATTCATATCTATGCGTGTTCCAGACACATACCTGGAAGCATATATGCATTTCACACATACAATGTAATGTATATGAAAACACATATAAGTAAGTAAGTAAGTAAGTATTCCCATTGATTGATCCCCCAATCACATAAGCACCTGGAGTCTGTGCAGTGTGGGCACTTCTGCCATTGCTTGAAGTCACCGGCTTTTGCAACGGCCACGAAGTTCACAGGCAGGTCTGTTACACGCGATGGTGCATTGTTCGGTGGTGTACCTGGTTGGGAGTGACTGGGATTGGCGCGGTCAAGGAACCACTGGTGCAAGCGCGGGCTGAGTTGTGGTGCCGCAAATGCGGGCAAGGAATCAACAGCAGAGTGGACATCTGGTGCCGCAGCCGCGAGAGAGGAACCACTTGCATCCATGGTGATACAGCAACTTTGCAAAAGCAACAAGTCAAACCTTAGAACAGAGTCTGAGCAGTGACAGCTACGACGAGCATCTGCTGAGACATAGCATGGTATGCCGCGTGTAAGTATACATCAAGTGGATGTAATATAACACAACTATATAATGTGGAAATGAGAAACCCTACCAGTGATGAGTAGAGCCAAGGGCCCTGGTGTTAGCTTGGGAACTGAAACTTAGGAACTGTAGCTTGGGAGATTCGGTTTCGGAGCTTTAGCTTGGGACTTTAGCTCAGGAGCAGCATGATTGTGGTAATCCAGGAACCATGCAAGGCACTTGAACCAACATAGCTATGAGAAGTCATTGTATAAACAACGCAATCAAATTGAAACAAAAAACCACATCGATCTCAAATATGAACAAGTGATATCGATCAACCATAAGTCCATGTCACAAGGATCATATGACGAGATATTGTGTCGTGAGCACGAGCGACTGCCCAGTGACGGAAGTTACACTACCACACCCAAAGGTCGTGTAGCTTGTGACAACTGCAAGAATGAATACCAACTGATATGCGTGCATAATCCTCGAGTCGCAATTGTGATTGTTTTGTAAACAGAGACAGTGAGCGCAGGATCAACGAGTCCTTCGAAAGCTGTTTATAGCAGCACCATGCGACGGCATAACTGAAAATGTATTGGCCATGCCTCCAAGACGGAACTAGGCAACGTCGAAGCAACTCAATCCAGTTGCTAGAGAGTCCAGCCAGAAAACCACACCAACTACAAATCCTTACACCGCGAAGGTGACAACCGTATGAACAGCCTCCAAAAATTCAGTGAACCTGTATGAGTACCGCGAGCAGATGCAACAAGCTGTTGGGACAAGCCCTCAAGTCAAGGCAACTGTGTTTGATTATATGTGGCAATGATCTTGTGAATTATATGCATTTGTGAATATGTACCTGCATGTGAATATGTACCTGCACGTTATGTATACAGTAAGGTCTCACTGACATTCACGAAATGTTACATTCAGCAGCACTTCACCNGTATTGGCCTCGNGCATCTCTACGGGAATGNCAGCGTTGAAATGCCACGTTTCCCAATCGAGATGGTNCTGATAAANCTTCTTGTGCAGCATCGGAACGGTTCCTTGCATTTTGGTTGTGCAATGCATCCACCCAAGAGGTGTAAAATGAACTTGCACACACATAAATGCTTCAGGCTGTACATCTCCATGAATCTTAGTTGCACGTTCGAGGGCCTGCTCAAAACTCTCTCGTAAGCCGACGTAATGCTTTCCTGGATCTCCCTTTACCATACGCGTCGCTTGGATGGTTGTTGTCTCCGACTTTGGAATAATGACGTAAAGCACTGTGCTTTCACGGACTTCCACCGAGCTTGGTGTTAACATCATGGTTGTATCAATGCCCAACTAGCCAGTGTAAGAACACTAACTATTGCTGTGAAGCGAAACTTGAACAGTAACAGCCACTTGTGTACATACATAATGAATATCTTGNACATGGTCATATAACCCAAGTCGCTTCAAATAGTCTTACATACTCCCCTTGCACGATGCCTATGCAATAGTAGCAGAGTCACCAGAAGTCAAACATATATCCAACAACCTTCACCGACACATTGTCCAGTACTGAAATATAAATGTTTGTTAATGGATTTCGCCAGCAGTTGTTACCTAGCCGAGTTCCACGCGGATGAAAGTAAGTTCGCCCAGACAGTGTTCATCATGAATACACCATGTGGTAACAATCAAAGAGAAAACAAGACCGACCACCCTGGTATACACCTTCTCCCATACAAAAATACCATTGAACATCTGTGTTACTGAATACTAGGTGCACCTTGCGTTACGCTGTGACCCTGACAAGAGCCGTAAGTTTGCTATGAATGGTGTTTGGCATAAAATTAACCAGATGGTTGAGTTCAAACTTGAACCACAAATGTTTGTACGAGCATATACTGTGTCTGATGCCTAGCCAGGGTCTGTTTCCTAGAATCAGTTTATATGTATCCGTTACTGTCAGACATTTGGCATTTGATTTACGCGAACCCATATGCACCTTGCTTTAC
>JGI24539J26755_10001499_pt1 | contig 10787 bp, 10 predicted proteins | sample NorSeaMetagenome_2_FD_26755 | JGI IMG/M metagenome (IMG submission 26755)
AGGAAAAGGTTAAAGAGGCCGAAGAGAAGCTTAAGCTTGAAGAGGAAAAACTAAAGCTTGAAGAGGAAAAGGTTAAAGAGGCTGAAGAGCAAACTGATATAGCCAAAAAACTGACTGAAGAAGAGCGTATTAAATTAGATGAGCTTGAGGCTGAGAGAACTGCTCAGCAATTAGCCTATGAGACAGAACAATATAAACGATCACTTGTTCAGGATATTCAAGAAGAGCAGGACTTAGAAAGAGAAGCTCGTATTGCTGATCAGAGATCNATTCTAGAAAATGCCTGGATAGCTAATATTGGAGCAAGAGTTAGGTCAGTATGGCGTTTTACTGGACAAGAAGATGACTGGTTAGCAGAGGTATATGTTGTACAAGATAGAGATGGAACCGTTTTAGCAGTTGATGTCCAAAAAACTAACGTCGGAAATAGTGCAAAAGCTAAAGCATTTAAGGATTCAATTGCAAGGGCTGTTTATAAAGCATCGCCTCTTCCTGCAGCACCAGATGAATCTGTTTTTGACGAAGAGATTTATTTTATATTTGTAGCAAATTAAACTAAGTATCTTTAAAGCTTTATCAAATCAATTACCAAACAAAACAATAAGTTAAAATATTGAGTATGAAATCGCACGACTTTTTATTAGAATTAGGAACTGAAGAGCTCCCTCCAAAGCTTTTAATGGGGCTTTCAAAATCTCTAAAAAATAATATTATCACTGAGCTAGAGAAACTAGGTATTTCGTTTGGAGAGGTTAGTGAATTCGCAACTCCAAGGCGTCTTGCTGTAACTATTTCACAGTTACAAAGTAAGCAAGAAGAACAAATCATTGAAAAAAAAGGTCCTTCAATTGATTCTCCAGAAATGGCAATTAAAGGATTCTCTAAATCCTGTGGTGTAGAAGTTAGTAATCTTGAAAAGCGCTCTATTGGAGATAAAGAGTATTACTTTTATTCAAATAAAGAGAGTGGACAAAATATTAAAGACCTTCTTCCTGCGATTATTGAAAGCTCAATAAATAATATTCCAATTACAAGAGCAATGAAGTGGGGAAGTGCCGATTATTCATTTGTAAGACCAGTTCATTGGCTAATTATGATGCTTGATTCTAAGATTGTAAGTGCCAATATTATGGGCCTTGAGAGTGGAAATAAATCAAAAGGTCTAAGGTCTAAAGATAACTCAGAACTAGAGTTTTCTAATGCTAAAGACTATGAGTCATTTATGTCAGAACATGCTCATATTGAAGTTGATTTTAATAAGCGTAAAGAACTTATTCGTAAACAAGTCTTATCAGTAGCTAAAGATATAAATGCAGAAGTTATTATTGATGAATCTTTGCTTAGTGAGGTTTGTGCTTTAGTTGAAATTCCTAAAGCTTTTTATGGAAAATTTGATAAAAGGTTTTTAGCAGTTCCAGAAGAGGCTCTGATATCTGCCATGAAGTCTCATCAAAAATATTTTCATCTTGTTGATAATAAGGGAAAACTAATGCCATTTTTTATATCAGTAGCTAATGGCGAGTCTAGTGATATTGAGACTGTTGTTAAAGGTAATGAGAGGGTTATTCATCCAAGGCTTGCAGACTCTGAATTTTTTTGGAATCAAGATAAAACTTTAAGGCTTGATAAGAGGTTGAATGACTTAGACAATGTTTTGTTTATGAAGTCACTTGGCTCTATGGGTCAAAAAGTAAAACGAATAGAAAATCTTAGCTCTTACATTGCTGATTTAGTTGGTTTTGATGCTACTGTTGCATCACGTGCTGGCTTATTAGCTAAGTCTGATCTAGTAAGTGAAATGGTTGGAGAATTTGCTGATTTACAGGGCATTATGGGGGGTTATTATGCCCTTAATGATGGCGAGTCTGAAGCTGTAGCAATTGCTATTAAGGAGCATTACCAACCAAGATTCGCAGGAGACAAATTGCCCTCTACAAATGAAGGCTTAGTTGTTGCAATTGCAGATAAGATAGACACAATTTCAGGTATCTATGGAATTGGTCAGGCGCCAACAGGCTCTAAGGATCCTTATGCATTAAGAAGATTGGCGTTAGGTTTGATGAGAATATTATTGGAAGCTAAAATTGAAATTAATCTTAAAAAGTTGATAGATGTCTCTTTAGATCTCCACTTAAAGGAAGTTGATAGAGACTCCTCTGAATCTATTTATCAATTTATGATGGATCGACTAAAGGCATACTACAAAGATATAAATATAGATGGAAGTATTTATGAGGCAGTTCTGGCAGTTAGTCCAGAATCCCCCCTTGATTTTCATCAAAGAGTTGAGGCACTTAGCGAATTTAATAAAAAAATTGAGGCTAGGAGTCTAATCGAGTCTAATAAGCGAATAGCAAATATTCTGAAAGATTTTGATGGAAGCCACAAAGAATTAAATTCAGAAATGCTTTTAGAAGAGTCTGAACAAAAACTTTTTAAAGCAACTGAGCTAATTACTAAGCAATTAGAAAATAATAAAGACTACAACATCATTATGGAGTCCTTAGTTAATTTAAAAGATGATATAGATAACTTCTTTGAGAATATTATGGTTAATGTGGAGGATCCAGATCTGAGGAGAGCTCGATTAATGCTCATAAGTCGAGTTAGGAGTTTATTTTTATCAGTTGCTGATATATCCTTCCTATCTTCATAAAAATATGAAGGCTCTAATTCAGAGGGTTACATCTTCAATGGTCGAGGTAGATGACAAAATAGTTGGTCAAATTGATTCTGGATTATTAGTCTTTGTGGGTATTGAAAAACAAGATGATCTTTTAAATGCAGACAAAATGATTGAACGAATTATCTCTTATCGAGTCTTTTCAGACTCAGATGGAAAAATGAATTTAAACCTGAAGGATATTGGTGGTAGTATTTTAATTGTTTCCCAATTTACCCTTGCTGCAGATACCAAAAATGGAACAAGAGCCGGTTTTTCAACTGCAATGCCCCCAATTCAAGCTGAAAGTATTTATGATTATATTGTAGAGAAAATAAAAGCATTAAAAATAGATACTCAGTGTGGTATTTTTGGAGCTGATATGAAGGTTTCATTGGTAAATGATGGCCCTGTTACATTTCTACTGGATGCTTAGAAAATCATGAGTATTATAAAAATCTATGGAATTAGAAACTGTGATACTGTTAAGAAGGCACTTAAGTATTTAATTAATAAAGATATCCCTCATCAATATATTGATTTAAGGATTGATTCAATATCTGAGAATGAGTTTAAAACTATGCTGGATGTAATTGGTTTAGAGGTCTTAATAAACAAACGTTCAACAACATTTCGTTCATTAACAGAATATGAAAAAAATAATATTAACTATGAGTTAGTATTAAAGTTTCCTACTTTAATAAAAAGACCTGTTTTAGTTCAGGATAAGAGAATTATGGTGGGCTTTAATGAGAAGGAATACGCTAATTTTTTAGTAAATTAATTCGAATAAACTACTGTTTTTCAACTTCCTTTCTGACTTCATCCATATCTATAGCTTTAGCTTTTTCAAGAAGATCTTCCAAGTCCTTTGCAGAAATTGAACCAGGTTGGGAAAAGATACCAATACCATCACGAAAAATCATTAAAGTTGGGATTGAGCGAATTTGAAAGTGCGCGCCAAGTGTTTGCTCATCCTCTGTGTTAATTTTTGCAAATGTCACCCCTTCAACTTTCTCAGAGGTCTCTTTAAAGGTTGGGGCAAATTGCAGACATGGGCCACACCATGGTGCCCAAAAATCTATAATTACAATTTCATTATTTGTAATTGTCTCATCAAAATTTGATTCTGAAAGCTCTATAACTGCCATAAATTTCCCCTTGTAATGATTTTTTGAAAAACATTATAACTTTTTTACTAAAAAACTGGCTTGTTTTTCCTTAGCTGATAGAATAGCTTCATGAATATACTTGGTGTAGATCCTGGTTCAAGGATTACAGGATTTGGCTTAATCAATGCTGACAAACTTAAATTTACTTATATCAATAGTGGATGTATTAGAACTCAAGGCGATTTAAATGAAAGAGTAGTAACCATATACTCTGGGATCAAAGAAATTATTTCTAAGCATGATATTGATATAGTTGTTATTGAAAGGGTTTTTATGCGACCAGACAGACCAAATCCTGACGCTGCAATAAAGCTTGGACATGCTCGAGGGGCAATTATCTCAGCTGCAGGAGGCCTGAATCTTCCAATAGTAGACTATACAGCCAATCAAATTAAAAAAGCTGTTGTTGGAAGGGGGCATGCCAGTAAAGAGCAGGTTTCTTTTATGGTTCAACAGCTATTAAAATTAAATAAAGCACCACAAGAAGATGCCGGTGATGCATTAGCTGGTGCAATTTGCCATGCCTATCATGCACTTTAAAGTTTTAACTAAAATAAACTTTAATTTCACCAAAATCTGATAATTTTTTTAAAATTTCAGTGAAATATGATTGGATTTCTTTGACGTCATTTTTTTCTAAATAGTTTGCAGACAGATAAATATCCACTAATATTTCTCCATCTAGATAGTGAAGTTGAGTTTTTTGAATCTCGTATTTACAATCCTCAAGTTTAAGCGACTGACTAATTATTTTTAAAGCCTGCGCTCTCTCAGGTAGGTTTTTATAGGGAGCATCTTCTTTTTCTTCGTCATTTTCGGGATCTATATGAACAGTAACATCATCAAGATCTTCAAAACATTCTTTAGCAACTCGCTCAACACTAACGCTAATAATATGACCTTCACTTACCGATAAGAAGGGAGCTACCTGAACATGTACNTCAGCAGATTTTTTATGGCCAATTTTTCTTGTTCTGAGAGTATGAACACTCTTAACNCCTTTGATATCTTCAAGTGCAGAATGAAGAATTTTTATATCTTCAGGATCAATTGAAGTATCAACTAATTCTTTTGTTGCCTCAAAGCCTAATCTCCAACCGATATAGATAATCATTATCCCAACTACAATTGCAGCAACACTATCTAAGAAGAAGAATCCATTAGCTGCGCCAATAATTCCAATAATTACTACAATTGAAGAGAATGCATCAGTCCGGTGATGCCAGGCATTTGCTTTGAGTAATTCTGATTTTATCTTTCGAGCAACTAAAACGGTATACCAATAAAGTCCCTCTTTACTTAGAATAGATAATGCAGCAGCAGCAATTAGCCAACCTTCATACTTTAGAGCACTTGCATCTGTGAATCGAGTAATGCCATCAAAGATAATAATGGTTCCAACAATAGCTAAAAAAATACTTAAACCAAGAGTTGCAACGGTTTCAAATCTTTCATGACCATATGGATGCTCACTATCAGGCGCTTCACCAGAAATTCTAACAGCATACCAAGTTCCCCAGTCTGTAATTAAGTCTGATAAAGAGTGCACACCATCTGCTATCAGTGCACCAGACTGGCCTATTATTCCAATAATAATTTTCACTGCAGATAATAAAAAATCAACAAGAGCTCCAATAACAGCAACCTTTTGACTTTCTTTGGAACGGGATAGTGACTTTATTTTATTCAAAATGGTCCTCCGAAAAACCAGATTTAATAGCATTTATAGCGCTATTTTAAGTTAAATAATTAATTTTTTTTTCCTATCAAAATTATTTTTATCTTTTTTTTTATAAAACACTTGCATTATCAAATGCAAATGAGTATCATTCTCATTAAATAGATTTAACAACAAAGAAAAATTTGAAATTGATTATTTTTTTAAAACATCCTCAAGCGATTAATACATCGCAATGTTTAAAAATTATGATCGTTTCAAATGCTTCAAAATAGCCCTCCGAACTATAATGAAGCAGATATCAAAGGAGTTTTGAAAAGAGTGATAAATTAATTGTAGACGTATGACATTTACTTCCTTTAATAATTATGTCTGCGATTAATTCAGTCCTATGCCTCACTCCTTGCATAGGACCTTTTTTTAATATTTACTTATTTTTAAATTTTAAGAGTTAATAAAAAATATGAAATATTGGTACAGCTACAAATTATTTTATTTAAAAAAAACTAATCGACTTGATTTTAATTCGATGAGGCAGTTGGGTATTCCTAAAAAAATAATTGGGAAGGTCATCTTAGATGAAGTAATAAATGATTTTAGACTTAAGGAAAATCCTTCAAGCCATAGCTACAAATATAACTAATCCAAAAATAATTAATGCGTCACTTATTAATGTCATTTTTTTTGGAAATCAATTCAATAATAATTAGGAGAATGAGATGAAAATACTTTGTATCTTATACGATGATCCAAAAGGTGGTATGCCTTCAAGTTACCCTCTAAATGAACTTCCTGCTTTAGAAAAATACCCCGATGGGATGTCTTTACCTACTCCAAAAGGAAGGGACTTTACGCCTGGTGAATTATTGGGCTGTGTATCAGGAGAGTTAGGCTTAAGAAAATATCTTGAGGATGCGGGCCATACCCTAGTAGTAACATCTGATAAAGATGGAGAGGGTTGTGTTGCTGATATGGAATTGGTTGATGCCGATATTGTTATTTCTCAACCATTCTTTCCTTACTATGTAACTAGGGAGAAGATGGAGTCCGCTCCAAATCTTAAAATGGCAATCACTGCTGGTATTGGCTCAGACCATGTTGATTTACAAGCTGCAATGGATCATGGTGTTGATGTTGTTGAGGTAACTTATTGTAACTCGAGATCAGTTGCAGAACATATTGTTATGCAAATTCTAGTTTTAGTAAGAGATTTTACTACGCAACATAATATTGTTAATGATGGTGGATGGCATATTGCCGATGCTGTATCAAGGTCCTACGATGTTGAGGGTATGCATATTGGGACTATTGCTGCGGGTCGTATTGGTTTAGATATGTTAAGAAAGATGAAGCCATTTGATGTTCATTTACACTACATGGACAGACATAGATTACCTGAATCAATTGAGCAAGAGCTAGGTCTTACCTTTCATGAGACAGTAGAGTCGCTTGTTTCCGTTTGTGATGTTATTAATATTAGTTGTCCACTTCACCCTGAGACAGAGCATATGTTTAATGATGAGTTGATTTCAAAGTGTAAAAAAGGTGCTTATATAATTAATACAGCACGAGGCAAGATATGTGACAAGGACGCTATTGCTCGTGCATGTGAATCTGGTCAATTGTCTGGATATGCTGGTGATGTTTGGTTTCCACAGCCACCACCAAATGATCATGTATGGAGAACAATGCCAAATCATGGTATGACTCCTCATACAAGTGGAACTTCTTTAACAGCACAAGCAAGATATGCTGATGGTGTTAGAGAAATATTAGAGTGTTTCTTCGCTGGAGATGAAATTAGAAATGAATATCTTATCGTGCAAAATGGAGATCTTGCAGGAATGGGAGCGCATTCATACTCAAAAGGAACTGCAACAGGTGGTTCTGAAGAAGCAGCTAAGTTTAAAAAGTAAAAAAATTAATTATTAATTATTTAAAGGAAAAATTATGAGCGTATTAGTAACACAACAAGCACCAGATTTTCATTCAACCGCAGTTCTTGCAGATGGACAAATTGTAGAAGATTTTCAACTTTCTAGTTTTAAAGGACAAAAAATTGTTTTATTCTTCTACCCACTAGATTTTACATTTGTATGTCCTTCAGAAATATTAGCTCATCATCATAGAGTTGCAGCATTTGCAGAACGTGGTGCCCAATTAGTTGGAGTTTCTATAGATTCAAGACATACTCATAATGCCTGGCGAAATACTGCTGTGAATGATGGCGGTATTGGTGCAATTGATTTTCCATTGGTGTCAGACATGGATCATGCCATTATGGATGCCTATGGAATCGTTCATCCTGAGGGAACAGCTTTGAGAGCATCTTTTTTAATTGATGAGAATTTTGTTGTCCGTCATCAAGTTGTTAATGATCACCCCTTAGGAAGAAATGTTGATGAAATGTTAAGAATGGTTGACGCACTTGATTTTCATACTGAGCATGGCGAAGTTTGCCCTGCTGGATGGAATAAAGGTGATGATGGTATGAAAGAGTCAGCTGAAAGTGTTGCTGAATATCTCTCAAAAAATGCTGAGAACTTGTAATTAGGTAGTTTTTTTATTCAATTACAATGTTGAAGTCTGGAAGCGCCTTTATAAGGTGCTTCCCATAAAACTTTGATACAAGCCTGTTATCAAAGATTGTAATTTTTCCTGTATCAGTTTCTGTTCTAATAAGCCTTCCACAGGCTTGAATTAACCTTAATGATGCGTCTGGTAATGAAATTTCCATAAAAGAATTTCTATTTAAAGACTCAAGATAAGATTGTGTCGTTTTTTCAATTGGAGAGCTTGGAACATTAAATCTTAATTTAGCAATTATTACATGATTTAAATTATCTCCTTTGAGGTCAACCCCTTCAGCAAAACTATCAAGCCCAAAGATAACACTTCCTTTTCCTTTACTTCTAGTTTCTATATGTCTTTCTAAGATATTTTTTTTACTATATTCCCCTTGAAGCAAAAGCTGACAGTCAATAGATTTTTCAATTAAATCAGCGACTGCTTGCATTTGATGATTTGATGCAAAAAGCACTAATGTTGCAGAATTTGAATCAACTCTTTTTATTAATTCAAGGGCAATTTCTTGAGTATGTTCAAACGTATCAGTAGGACTCGCCTTAACTTTAGCTATAACAAAGTCTACTTCCTTGTGATTAAAAGGTGAGGCAAGTCGAAGATATTGATTATCTTTGGCGTTTAATCCTAATTGGTTATTTAGTCTATCAAAACTTCCTAATGCAGTTAGTGTGGCAGATGTTAAGACNGCCCCATCTGCTCTTGACCAAATAAGTTTATCAAGTAAGTTTGAGACATCAATTTTTGCTGTATTTAGATGGTAATTCGTTTTTTTATTAGCCAGTGTTGATTTACTTATCCAGTTACTAATTGGGGGTTGATCAGGAAGTTGATTTTCATTAAATGTATTTAAAAGTGACAATATAGAAGATAAATTTTGATTATTTTGACCTACGATATTATTCAGGTTATCAGCTATTGACTGCTCAATTTTATTACTTTTACAGAAATCTTCCCAAGACTCTTTTTGTTTAGAAAAATTATTAAATGCATTAGTAAAAATGTTTAATATATTTTTACTAAGATTCTTAATTTCACTAGAGACCCCAGAAATAGAGAATAAATAAAGATCATCAGAGTATTCAAGATCTGAAATTACTTCAATTAATTCGTCAATCGACTCATCAACTTTTTCAATATAATTTTCAGTTGAGTCATTTTTTATAATTTTATTAATTTGATCAATAGCACCCTGACATTGGCGAATTGAAGTTTTCATAAATTCTGTACTAGCATTTATGGAGAAATGAGAAAGTGCTTTTTGGGATAAATGGTGAGCCTCATCAAATATAAAAATGCAATCCTCTACATCTGGAAGAACATTATTACCATTAATGATGTCGGCTAAAACTAAATCATGATTTGCAATTATGACTTCAGCTTGAGAGATTTTTTTTCGAGCTTTAAAGAAAGCACAATCATCATAAAATTCACAGTTTTTGGCATTACATGTAAAGCGGTTGCAAGCAATTTTTTGCCATAGTGAACTTGTTGGAGGGCTAATAAGATCATCAATCTCGCCACTCCATCTTGTAGCAGAATAATTTTCAGACATCTCAGTCAATACATCAAGGTCATTTTGACTTGGCTTTTCATCCCAAAGAAGAGCATCTTCGAAAATTGCTGGCGAATTTGAATTTTCCTCTGTTAAGTTAATTAAGTTCCTAATACATACATAGCGTGATCTTCCTTTAGCTAGTGCAAATTCAAAATCAATAGAGCAGTATTTTTTTGCATCTACAATATCTTTATTAAGAATTTGCTCCTGAAGTGCAACATTAGCTGATGCAATAACTAGTTTTTTCTTTGAAGCTTTGGCAATTGGAAGACAACTTACTAAATATGCCATTGTCTTTCCAGTTCCAGTTGGTGCTTCAACACAAATAATGGGGTTTGATTCTGGATATTCCCCAGTCAATGTTTTTGCTATTTCAGCAATCATTTTATTTTGAGATGAGCGATTAGTGTAATTAGGAAGCTGTTTCTTTGCTTCCTCAAATGAAGAACGAATTTGCGTTTTAATGGAAGAAGTGAGCATTTATATCAGTTAAGATTGTCTCTTTAATGAAAGTTCACATAAAAGTTTAAGTGCGCTTCGATAGTCAGATTCAGGAATAGTATTTAGCGAACCTAGTGCTTTTAAAGACTGCTCTTTTGCAATTTTTCGACTATATTCAAATGCTTTTACGCTAAGTAATATGTCAACNATAGAATCAATATTTGAGGAGTCTGCATTAGTTATTGCATTGATTAGTATTTTCTTGTCATTACCTGACGTTTTTTCAAGAGCATAAATCATTGGTAAAGTAACTTTACCTTCAGATAAATCGTCACCAATTTCTTTTCCTATAATTGAAGAGTCCGACTCATAATCAAGAGTATCGTCTATGATTTGAAANGCGTTACCNAGATGGAGTCCATAAATTCCTANNGCACTTATTGTTTTAATATCAGACTTGGCTAAAATTCCNCCTATTTCNCATGCTGCCTTAAAAAGACAAGCAGTCTTTTCTTCAATNACTTCAAAATATTCTGACTGAGAAACCTTNGCATTTTTTATGTTAAGTAATTGGAGNACTTCCCCCTCTGATATCTGATTAGTTGCTTTTGATAGNACCTTCATAATTTGCATTGAATTCGGCTCAACCATAATTTCAAATGCCCTTGAGTATAAAAAATCACCAACCAGGAC
>JGI24539J26755_10001501_pt1 | contig 10780 bp, 13 predicted proteins | sample NorSeaMetagenome_2_FD_26755 | JGI IMG/M metagenome (IMG submission 26755)
AAATATATAACAACTTCAACAGGAGATGTTATTGATTTTAAAGTTGAGCGATTTGATCAAGAGTACTTGCTTAGAATTAAACCAAATATAGTTTTAAGTGATGATAATTTAGGGAATAAAGTTAATAAAAGAATGGTTGGCATTAAACTTGGAGCAGTAAATAATAAAATTAACCATGTAAAACTTGGCCCAGCTCAAGCATTAATTCAATCAGTTAAAGAAGTGTACTTTGTAAGTACTTCCTCTCTTAAATATATAGGCACTATGTTAACGGGATCAGGGGATAGTTCGCAATTAGGAGGACCAATTAGAATTGCTAAAATAACAGGTCAAGTTGCAGAAATTGGTATTCTACCTTTTATCTCTATTATGGCTTATATTTCAATAAGCCTTGGTTTGATTAACTTATTTCCAATACCAATGTTGGATGGTGGGCACTTAATGTTTTATGCATTTGAAAAAGTTTTAGGTCGTCCTTTGTCTCAAAAAGTACAAGAAGGTTTTTTTCGAATCGGAATGTTTTTGTTGCTATCATTGATGTTTTTTACAACGTTTAATGACCTAAAAGACCTTGGTTTATTCAATTAAATTTATTTAATAAAACGTTGAAAAGATAAGTAAAATCAATACTTATTTCAATTACAACTAGATATTGTATATAAAAAAAATTAAGACACTAAAAAAAAGCTTGATTTATCAACGTTTATGACAAGTATGATATTTAACCAACACAACCGGAGCTAAAATGAACAAAAAACAACTAGTAGCATCACTTTCAGGCTCATTAAATTTGAGTAAAGCTGATGCTGAAAGAACATTTGATACAATTACCAACACTATTTTAGATGCACTAAAAGGTGACGATACAGTAAAAATTGCTGGATTTGGAACTTACAAAGTGGCTAAGAGAAAAGCTAGAGTTGGAAGAAACCCGAGAACAGGTGAGCAAATTCAAATCGCTGCTTCTCAAAAAGTAAAATTCTTACCAGCAAAAGCTTTAAAAGAAGTTTTCAATAAATAATTATTTTTTTAACAGCCCTAACGTTTTCAAAATACGTTTAGGGCTGTTACTATATGCAAAAACTGCATACCCATTTTTCCTAATCAGCGTTAGTTTTTAAAATTAATAAAATTATAAGTCATCTCTTTAACAGGAGGTCTTATGACTAAATTAATAAAGAGAATAACTGCACCAGTTCTTAGTTTAGTATTTTTGCTAAACATGAGTAGTGCGGGAATGGCAGAGACAACAGTGTCTGCCGAAGTGGGGTTTATTTTTAATACTCTATTGTTTTTAATTTGTGGTTTCCTTGTCATGTTCATGGCAGCAGGTTTTGCAATGCTAGAATCTGGTATGGTAACTTCAAAAAGTGTNTCAGTAATTTGTGCAAAGAACATTGGTCTTTATGCAATTGCTGGAATTATGTTTTGGCTAGTTGGTTACAACTTAGCTTATGGTATTCCAGAAGGNGGATANATTGGANCATTCACACCATGGTCAGATGCAAGTGCAATTGATACTGGTTATGCNGATGGTTCTGANTGGTTNTTCCAAATGGTATTCTGTGCAACNACAGTTTCAATTTGCTCAGGNGCTATGGCTGAAAGAATCAANNTATGGCCATTCTTCTTATTTGCAGCTATTTTAGCTGGAGTAATTTATCCAATCGTAATGGGTTGGCAGTGGGGTGGAGGCTGGTTAGCTGAAATCGGTTTCTCTGACTTTGCTGGTTCAACTTTAGTACACTCAACAGGTGCTGCTGCATTAGCAGGTATTATTTTGTTAGGTGCTAGAAATGGAAGATTTGACTATGCAGGAAATCCAAAAGCAAAAAACCTTTTGCAGCATCATCAATTCCTTTAGTAACGATAGGTGTATTTATCTTATGGTTAGGTTGGTTTGGATTTAACGGTGGATCTCAATTAGCATTAGGAACTTTTGATGATGCTGTTGCAATCTCAACAATATTTATCAATACAAATCTTGCAGCTTGTGGCGGTGTATTAGCAGCAGGTGCAATTACAAGATTAATGTATGGTAAAACAGATGTAATTCAAATGTTAAACGGAGCAATTGGTGGTCTTGTGGCTATCACTGCAGAACCTTTAGCACCAGCACCATTTGCAGCTATCTTAATAGGTGCGATCGGTGGTTTGATTGTTGTGTTTGGTACTAAATTATTATTCAGTTTCAAACTTGATGATGTAGTAGGTGCAATCCCAGCTCACTTATTTGCTGGAATTTGGGGAACACTTGCAGTGCCATTAACTAATACTGATGCAACATTTAGTGCTCAGTTAATTGGTGTGCTTGCAGTTAACATCTTTGTATTTGGTGTGTCTTATATTGTGTGGTCAGTAATGAAAGGTATGTTTGGAATCAGATTAAGTAAAGAAGCTGAAACCAAGGGTACAGATGTTACTGAAACTGGTGTAATCGCATACGCAATACGTGACTAATTGCATAATAATTGCAATTAAGAGGCTCTTCGATCTCCATATCGTTATCTCATTGGAGAGCCTCTTAAAAACAAAATAACTATCTCTCTCTCTTATAGTTAGTAAAAGGCCCCTTTTTAGGGGCCTTTTTTTTTACACATGCTTTATCGTCATAACTCTTTTGATTAATCAGCAATTCTTAAAATCTTAATCATCAATAAAAGGTAACTCTTAACAAGGAGAGATAATGATAGATTTATTTAAAAAATTAACTTTAGGTATTGTAATTCTATTTAGTATTACAAACTTTGCTTCAGCAGAAACAACCATATCAGCTGAAGGACAATATATATTTAATACACTTGGATTTTATTTGGGTGGTGTGCTAGTTGCTTTTATGGCTGCTGGATTTTGTATGCTTGAGTGTGGTTTGGTTACTACAAAAAGTGTATCAACAATTGCTGCAAAAAATATTGGAAAATTTGCTATAGCATCAATTGTATTTTTTTTATGTGGTTATAATCTTGCTTATGGAATACCAGAAGGCGGATACATAGGATCATTTTCTATTTGGAGTGATTCTTCTGAAATAGGAACTGGATATTCTGATTATTCAGATTGGTTTTATCAAGCAATGTTTGTATGTGCCACTGTATCGATAGTTTCTGGTGCTGTTGCAGAAAGAATTAAAATTTGGCCGTTCTTTATTTTCTCAGCTATCATGGCTGCATTTATTTATCCAATTTCAATGGGTTGGCAGTGGGGTGGAGGCTGGTTAGCAACAGCAGGTTTTTCTGATTTTGCTGGTTCAACTTTGGTTCATGCTTGTGGGGGTGCTGCTGCTTTAGCTGGTGTTATTGTTTTAGGTGCTAGAGCTGGAAGATTTGGAAAAAAAGGTGAAACTAAATCTTTAGTTCCTTTCGCNGCTTCNAGTATTCCGCTTGTTACACTTGGAACTTTTTTATTATGGTTTGGTTGGTTTGGTTTTAATGGTTTTAGTCAATTAGCAGTTGGTACTTTTGATGANGTTACAGCAATAAGTAAAATTGCAGTAAACACTCATTTAGCAGGTGCTGCTGGTACAGTAACNGCAGCTATAGTTACTAGGTTAATTGGTGGTAAAACAGATATNATTATGATGTTGAATGGTGCCCTAGCTGGACTTGTAGCAATCACTGCTGAACCTTTAAATCCAAGCCCAATTCTTGCAATGGTTATAGGTTCTATAGGTGCAATCATTATGTACTTTGGAACTAAGTTTTTAGAAAGCAAATGCATTGATGATGTAGTTGGAGCTATACCAGTTCATATGTTTGCAGGTATCTTTGGAACGTTGGTTGTTCCAATTTCAAATCCAGACACTACATTTGGAACCCAGCTTACTGGAGTTCTATCAGTATGCGTGTTTAGTTTTGTGCTTTCGTATATTGTCTTTAGAGCTCTTAAAGCAACTATTGGTCTTAGAATAAGTGCTCAGGCTGAAAAATTAGGAACAGATGTTGCTGAGGTAGGTGTAAAAGCTTACGCAATAAGAGACTAAAATACTATCTTCCTATAACGTTAAAGGTCCCTTAGAAATAAGGGGCCTTTTTACTTTTTGCTAAATATTTTAAGGGTTTCAAGGACTTCTTTGGCATGATCTTTAACTTTAACATTCTCCCAAATCTTTATTATTTTCCCTTTTTTATCGATTAAAAACGTAGTTCGATTAATGCCCATAAATTCTCGGCCCATAAACTTTTTTTTACCCCAAACTTTATATTTCTTAAGTACTTTAATCTCTTCATCAGCTAATAAATCAAATTTTATCTTATATTTGTCTCTAAATTTATCATGACTTTTAAGGCTATCCTTAGATATTCCATAAATTTCACATTCTAATTTCTTAAATTTTGTAAGTAATTTATTAAAATCATTGGTTTCAATAGTGCATCCTGGCGTATCATCTTTAGGATAAAAATAGATAACAACATATTTTCCAATTGAATCTTTTAATGAATAATTTTTTTTTGAAGTTGATAGCAGTTCAAAATTCGGTGCTTTGATATTGTTTTTTAACATAATTTTCTAGCAATATAATGTTTTTAAGGTATTTTAAAACACAATTATGACTGTCAAATCAATTCAAACTTTAGTCTCAGAAGCAATGCAGGAAATTAAAACTATTAATGCAGATGAAGCTTTCAAGATGGTTGAGGATAATAATTGTAATTTAATTGACATAAGAGAAGCTAGAGAATTAGAAAAAACTGGAAGTGTTGAAAATTCAGTACATATTTCTAGAGGAATGATGGAAATATTTTTAGATCCAAATAGTGCTTTTTTTCAACAAGGAAAATTAGATCCAAATAAAGAAATGGTCTTATTTTGTGCGGGTGGTGTAAGATCTGCCTTAGCTGTTAAAGCATTACAGAATATGGGATATGAAAAAGTATCACATATTGAAGGTGGTTTTGGTGCAATGAGCCAGAGTAAATTTAAAATTATTTAATTAAATTCAATTCTTCAATAGCATACTCAAGTCTATCCTGACCCCAGAAAATTTTATTATTTGCAACAAAAGTTGGAGCACCAAATAATTCTTTTTCAAAAGCATTACTTGTTAATTCTTTTAACTTATCTTTAACTATTTGATTATTTATTCCTTCAAAAAATTTTTTACTATCAATATTTAAATATTTTAAAATTTTATTTACTTCAATTTCATCAGATAAGTCTAAGTTATCTTTCCAATACGCATCAAAGAACGCATCTAAATAATTATTTTTATGATTATCATCAACATATAAATATCCCCTCATAAGATACAGAGAGTTAATTGGAAATTTTGAATTCCAAGTAAAAGAAATATTATTTTTTTCTGCAACTAATTCGCAATCACTTTGTAATATTTTTATTTTATATTTATTAAAGGCTGGAGCATCAATTTCAGCTAACTTATGCAGACCACCTAAAAAAATTGGCTTGTAATTAAAGACGATTTTTTTATTTTGTTTAATTTTTTGAATTTTTTTATGTGCTATGAAAGAAAAAGGGCTAACTATATCAAAATAAAAATCTATCTGATTACTCATATAAACTCATTCTTTTGGCATAAAAAATTCTAATTATCCAATAAATGAATAGACCAATTGGACCTATCAAATAAGTTATAATTAAAGGTACGGCTAGTAGAATTTTATTAATATAAAATTTATCAGCGTCTTTGACAATCCATCCACCTAAAAACAAATTTATAGCAACAAAATGAGACCAGAAAATCATTATGTATAAATCGTCTTCAAATAATCTAGAAAGCTGATTTAGTCCAAGATAAAGAGTAAAATTGCTATAAAAATCATAACCAATTAAATAGGATTTATATAAGATGAAGATGTACGCACCACTTAATATAAAAATTGGAAATATTGAAGTTACAAAAAATCTACAAATATGAGATTGTGGAAAAAAAATTAGTATAAACCAAAAAGGTAATACACCTAAATTAATCCACATATAAAGTGTCTCAATAACAAAATAACTATAAATTTGTTCGATCATTAAAATATATTATATAAAATCTACTCATGATTCCTATAAGAAATAGAAAAAAAACACTGAATGTAACTGTTGAGGAGATGAGAAATTTTGCTTTTGCTTATATTGAAAAATATGCCCCCTCTAAACAACAGTTAAAGACCTATTTATTAAAGAAATACATGAAACTTTCTTCATCCGATATCAAAAAAAAAGATGTAAATAAACTTATTGATATTGTTCTTTCTGATTTAGAAAAAAGTAAATTTATTAATGATCAATTTTATTCTGAAAGTAAAGCTAAGAGCATGATCCAAAGAGGAAATTCAATTAATAAAATTAGAAACTATTTAATTGGCAAAGGTATAAATGATGAGTTTATCAAAGACACAGTTGAAAAAATTAAAGAAGATAATTCTGATCAAGATTTTTTTTCAGCTATAAAAATTTGTAAAAAAAAAAGAATTGGTCCTGCAAGAGTAGAGGATAATAGAATTTTGTTTTATAAAAAAGACATCTCTTTACTTGCGCGTAACGGATTTGATTTTGAAACATCAAGAAAAGTTATGGATATTGATAAAGATGAGTATCTAAAAATAATTAATTTACTTTAATTTTTTTCTTTTTCTTCCTCTTCTTCTTTAACAAGATGGTTAATCTTATTTCTTATATAATTTTTAACAAATACAAAAACTAATAATCCAAAAATTGAAACTGAAACGATTATTATAAGTATAATTCTAAGTTGTTCATCCATTATAAAATATTTTTACTTTTGAGAATAAGGCTTGGATTTTTAAGATCTTCTTTTCCATATAATATTTCGTTACCATTAAAATCAGTAATAGTACCNCCTGATGACACTAGTATTGCATGACCTGCTGCTATATCCCATTCATACGCTCTAGGTTCTGCAACATAACCATCGTATTCACCTGCAGCAACTACACAAAATTTTAAAGAACTTTTCATTTTTACATTTTCAGTAACACCGATGTCCTGATAGATTTTTTGAATTTCTGGCTTTAGTTTATTTGAATAAGAAATAAATTTAATTGGTCTATTTTTTTCAATANTTTTAGTACTTAGATTTATTGTTTTTCCATCACTTAACTCATAAGCATTTCCGTCTCCATATGAATAAAACATTCTTTTTTTAGCTGGAGCGTAAATTAAACCTGCAACAGGTTTATTATTAATAATTAAACCTGCATTAATTGTAAATTCTTCCAAGTCATTTATATAATCATACGTGCCATCAATAGGGTCCACTAACCAAAAGTCCTTTAATTGTGTATTGTCTCTATTGTCGGATGTCTCTTCTGATATGATTGGTATATCTGGTGTAATTTCTGAAATTTTTTTTGTAATAAATTTGTTTACTTCAATGTCACCATTACTAACAGGTGTATTATCTGATTTGATTTCTTTTGTAAGACCTTTCTCTCTAAGAGAAAGTGATAACTCACCCGCTTTTAAAAATGTATCTATTAAATCTTCAACAATCTTTTTTACTTCCATTTTTAATTAACCAATCTTTTTTAATTCAATATTATTTGCATTAATTACTTTTTTTCCAACATTTTCAAAATTAACAGTTACTTTTTCTTTAATGATTGATTGAATTTGACCAATACCCCAATCTTTATTGTTTGGATTTGTGACTTTGTCGCCTGGTTCATAATCTAAAATCATTTAATTTAACTTATATTGGAAATAAGTATAAATACCACCATATGAATAAAGAATTAAACTCTATTGGAATTAATAAAAAACCCGAAGATACGACAGTTGTTGTTGCTATGTCGGGAGGAGTAGATTCATCAACTGTAGCCGGTATTATGAAAAATGAAGGTTATAAGGTTATAGGAATTACCCTAAAGCTTTATGATGATGGTAAAGAAGTTGCTTCATCAAAGCAATGTTGTTCAGGTCAAGATATAATGGATGCAAAACGTGTTGCTCATAAATTAGGNATTGAACATAAAATTTTATATTATCAAGATAAGTTTAAACAAGGTGTTATAGATAACTTTGTTGAAAGTTATTTAAAGGGAGAAACNCCAATACCGTGTGTTCAATGNAATCAAACTGTAAAGTTTAAAGATTTATTTGAAGTGTCAAAAAAACTTAATGCTGATGCATTAGTTACAGGTCATTATGTAAAAAATATTACAGCAAATAATACTAACAATATGTATAGAGCNATTGATGAAAATAGGGATCAAAGTTATTTCTTATTTAACACAACACGTGAACAATTAGATTATTTAAGATTTCCCTTAGGTGGAATGTTGAAGGATAAAACAAGAGAGATTGCTAAAAATCTTGATCTAAATGTAGCTGACAAACCAGATAGCCAAGATATTTGTTTTGTTCCAAATGGGGACTATGCATCTGTAATTCAAAAATTTAGACCTGACTCTTTTAAAAAAGGTAATATTAAAAATTTAGATGGAGATGTAATTGGCGTTCATGACGGTATTATAAACTTTACTATCGGACAAAGAAAAGGAATAGGTGTCTCTAATGATAATCCTTTATATGTTTTGAAGATTAATTCTGAACAAAATGAAATAATAGTAGGGCCAAAAGAAAAACTAGGAAAAAAAGAAATTTCTTTAAAAGATTTAAATTTGTTAACCAATAAAAAAGACTTAGATCAGAATATTTTTGTAAAAGTTAGATCTACAGGTAATCTTCTTGAGGCAAAAGTAGATTTGAAAGACCATAATACTGCCCGGGTCAGNTTGGTTAATCCTGAAGATGGAATTTCTCCTGGACAGGCATGCGTATTTTATAGCAAAGACCAATATGGCCATAAAGTTCTTGGAGGTGGTTGGATTAAAGAATAGAGGAGAAATTACTTTTTCTTATTTTTTCTTTTCGCTCTTCTTTTTTTAGAGCCTTGTTTTCTTCGGCCTCTATGTTTCTTTGGGTAACTCATTAAGTCCTATTTATTAATTTTATTGACGTTTTTTACGGGATATAGCATTGTCTTATAAACATATCAAATTTTATTATGAGCAATTCTTTTAAGACATTTTTAAAACATACAGCAAAAGACTTTCATAACCAGGCTGTTAATCCACCTATAGTAAGAGCTTCAACAATAATCTTTAAATCAATGGGCGATATCAGAAAAATGCAAAATAAAGCCAAATCTGATCCAACAGGTGGGCATTTTGATTATGGTAGACAGGGCACATCAACAACTCATGTCTTGCAAAAAATTTTATCTAAATTAGAGGAAAGCTATCATACCTTTTTAACACCAACTGGATTTGGGGCAGTTTTTTTAGCTATTTTTAGTGTCACTAGACCAGGGGATGAAATTATTGTTGCGGACCCTGTTTACAGTCCAACAAGAATTTTATCACAAGATTTTTTAAAAGAATTTAATATTAAAACAACTTTTTATAATCCACACGATCTTAAAACTTTAGAAAATAGTATTACCAAAAAAACAAAACTAATTTTTGTTGAAAATCCTGGAAGTAATACATTTGAATTTCAGGATATAGGCAAAGTTGTCTCTATTGCAAAAAAATATAAAATTTTAACGGCCATTGATAATACTTGGGCAACTCCTTATTTCTTAAAACCAATTAAATTGGGTTTTGATATGTCTATTGTATCAGCAACCAAATATTATTCTGGTCATTCCGATGTTATGGGTGGTTCATTAGCTGTGAATAAAAAAATCTTTAAACAAGTTTCTAAAACTGAAAAAATAACAGGATTACGTTTAGGTCCAGATGANGCATATTTAATTACTAGGGGGTTAAGAACTCTAGACATTAGGTTGGATAGACACAGAGAGAATGCAATGAAAGTTGCAGAATTTTTATCTAAATTTAAAAATATTAAATTACTATACCCTTATAAAAAAGATTCTTTAAATTTTAGAATGTGGAAAAAATATTATTCAGGTGCTTCTGGATTGATGGGTTTAAGAATTAAAGCTAAAAGTAAACAGTCAGTTATAAAGTTTGTTAATAATTTAAAACTATTTGGTCATGGTTATAGTTGGGGTGGATTTGAAAGTTTGGCTTTACATCAAGAATTAAGAGAACAGGGAAACAGAAGTTATCTTAAATTAGAAAAAAATGAACATCTTGTTAGACTGCATATAGGGCTTGAAGATCCTAGCGACCTTATCGCTGATATAAAACAAGCTCTAAAACATTTAAAGTAATCTTTAAATGGTCACTGAAAAATTTATCAAGAATAAAACCGTCTTAGTTACTTTGATTTCAGCCTGCGCAATTGTAATTGTGTCCCTTGGAATTAGACAAACGTTTGGGATGTTTTATTTTGATTTTTCAACTGACTTAGGAATTACTCTTTCACAATTTGGATTTGCACTAGGTCTGCAAATGCTTCTTTGGGGAGTTTTTGGTCCATGGTTTGGTGTCATTACAGACAAGTATGGTGGACATATAGCTGTATCTATTGGTTTTGTTTTTTACTTAGCAGGCATCTTATTGCTTTATTCACAGTACAATACAGGACTATATTTTGTAACTGCCATAGGTGTGTTAATTGGTGTTGCACTTGGAGCAACAGCAATAAGTATTCCAGTTTCAGTTGTCGCAAAACATTTTCCCCAATCTAATAGAACTTTAGCAATGGGAATTGTTACAGCTTCAGGCTCATTTGGATATTTTATATCTCCAGTATTTGTAAGATACTCGCTAGTAGAAAATGGGTGGGAAAATACTCTTTTAATTTTTGCAGCATTTATTTTTATAGGATTAATTTTAGCTTTCTTTCTAACTACGCCAAAAAATGTTGTTGGAGGAAAAATAAATGACAAACAAAC
>JGI24539J26755_10001502_pt1 | contig 10779 bp, 8 predicted proteins | sample NorSeaMetagenome_2_FD_26755 | JGI IMG/M metagenome (IMG submission 26755)
AGAGATTTAATGAACTTTCTAGTTTTTTCACCATTACCAATATTATCTAACCCAGAGTTTAAAGTTAAAAAGCTTGATGGAACAAATGTTCAAGGTAAATTAGTTTCTAAAAATGAAAAAGCAATATCTTTAAAACAGTATGGGCGACTCCAAAAAATACCGAAGGAAGATATTAGCAGCATTAAAAAAAGAAAATTTTCACTAATAAAAACTTCAATTGTAGCTATTCCAATTATTGCATTCGGTTTATATGATTATAAATAATTTTATTCTTTAGTTATAAGATTACACTTTTATAATTAAAGAACTAAAATAAAAGCCAGATTTTAAGTCACAATCTTCTGAGCTAAAATTTCAGGATTTTAAAAATAACCAGAGCATATAATAAAAACCTCAAATATCTAAAGAGGGACCATAATAGGTATTTTTTAAAATTATATTTAATCAATCCCGAAGACAAACTAACTAATGAATGAGGAACTGGAGTCAACGCACCTAACACAATAAAAAAACCTCCCCATTTTCGCATGTTAATTATGTGCTTAGAAATTTTTAACTCTATAAAACTTTTTATAAAAGGTATTAAATATAGATAGCCCCCGATAATATATGAAACTATTCCTCCAAGATAAGAAAGAGTAGCAAGAATAAAGACATTTAAATATGGGTGTGATGATTTTGAAGCCCATGCTAAAAATAATTCAGGAGGCAGTAACCCTAAAAAAGATTCAGAAATAAAAAAAACAGACAATAAAAGCTTTGCAGAATATTTTTCAAAAAAAATATTTATAAGAGTATTAATATCAACTAAAAAGAAATCAATGCAGAATATTANTGCAATTAGAAATAGAAGTGCAAAAAACCCTCTAATAGCTACTGCTAATAAAAAAGAATAAAAATTAGTTAAATAGTAATAACGATTTAATCTAAGTATAGACTTAATTAACTTGTCAACCAATTTTTTAATTTCATAGGTTATACATATTGAATTATATTTTTGCAAATATCTATTTTAAACTTTTAAATCAAAGGTTTTTATTGTTTTTTAAAATTTAATAGAAAATTAGAAATAAAATAAATCATACTCATGAATATTATAGAAATACACTAAAAATTAAGAATATTATAAATCAAATAACTTTAAATATTACCAACTGATTAGTTTTAAGTTATAAATAAACATATTTTTGCAAAATATTAAACCACTTAAGAAATGATAAAAAACATTGTACTTATTTTAAGCTTATGCTTAACAACTCAACTTTTTGCTCAAGAAAGAACTTTTTTTAAAAAAACATACTCTAACTCTAATTCTAATTTAGAATTTGGTATTGGGTCCTTGTTTAGCCCTAAAGATAAACCTACTATGATCAAATATCAGCTAGCAAGTAGAAATATATTCCTTAATAAAAAGCTTGGTTTAATGTACACACTTGAAGTTAATTCAGATGAAGTACAAGATGTTTTTGGACTTAATTATAGAATAAGTAACAGTCTTTCTTTACAGGCCGGAAGTGGACTAACAAACTATAATATATTTAACTCTGAAGAAGGGTTAAGAAAAGAAATAAGTATCGCATATCATCCTGATTATATGCCATTAACTATTACTACGGGATATTCAACATCTATGGGACCTTCTTTAGGAATTAGTTATCGTATTTTCTTTAATAAAAAGAAAGATGAAAAAATTATTCAATCTAAAGATAAAATTAGCAAAGTAAATAAAGAAGTTAGTTTCGATAAACTTAAAACTACTGCACCTAGCAAAAAAATAGAGAGCACTAATAAGAAACAAGTTGAAAAACAAAATACAAAAGTATCACAAGAAAAAAACTCTAATAATAATTTAGAAAGTTTAAACAAAAAACCTATTCAACAAAAAACTGATCAAAAGATACTTCTAGAAAAAAAATTAGAAGAAAAAAAGATTAGTAATAATTTAGAAAGCACAGTTAAAAAACCAATTCAAAAGAAAATAGTTAAAAAAGAAATTAAAAAACCTACTATCAATACTGATAAACTATGCAATGACAGCAGGGTGCTATATCCTTTGAATATGTATGAACTTTCTAGTTCAGAAAAAAATAACCTTAAAAAATTATCTAAATATTTAAAAGATAATCCTAAAAGTATATTGAAAATATTCGGTAGCACAGACAAATCTGGATCTGAAGAATACAATATGATGCTAAGTACAAAGCGTGCAAATAGTTCAAAAAACTTTTTACTTGAGCTTGGTGTTGCAAGCAAACAAATAGAAACAATTAATTTAGGAGAAAGTAAATCACAAAATGCAAATTCTGAGCAAGAAAGAGCAAAAGCGAGATCTACTACTTTTCAAATTATAATTAAGTAAGCATAAGCTGTAGTTTTATTTTTATTTAATGTTAGAGAAAGTCAAAATCATTGAATGTCCAAGAGATGCAATGCAAAGTATCAAGACTTTTATCCCAACTAATACAAAGTTGAACTATTTACAAAGTGTAGTTGATGTTGGCTTTGATGTTGTAGATATTGGAAGTTTTGTTTCTTCTAAAGCGATACCTCAGCTTTCTGATACTTCAGAAATTATTGACTCGATTGATCTCGCAGATTCTAATTCTGAACTACTTGTTATTGTTGCAAATAAAAAGGGTGCAATAAATGCTTCCAAGTTTGAAAAAATTAGCTACTTAGGCTATCCTTTTTCAATATCTGAAAAATTTCAAATAAATAATACTAATAAAACTATAGAGGATTCAGAGAATGAATTAGCAGAAATTCTTTCTATTGCTGAAAAAGCCAACAAAAAGGTTGTGGTGTATTTATCAATGTGTTTTGGTAATCCATATGGTGACCCTTGGAATTTAGATATTGTTAATCATTGGGTATATAAGTTAAGAGAGATGGGTGTGAAAAGCATATCACTAAGTGATACTATTGGCACATCTAATTCTGAATCTATAAAATCTATTTTTAATACAGTTTTAAAAAATCATAGTAATATTGAATTTGGAGCACATCTTCATTCAGATCCAAATTCATGGCATATTAAAATACAAAGCGCTTTCGAAGCTGGTTGTAGAAGATTTGATGGTGCTATAAAAGGATTTGGAGGCTGTCCTATGGCCAGTAATCATTTAGTTGGTAATTTGCCTACAGAAAAAATAATATCTTACTTAAACGATCAGAATATATCTCATAATATTAATCCATTACTATTTGAGAAGTGTTATAATCAGTCTTTAGAATTTTTTAATAAATTTCAATAGATATTTTTTAACTAATTATAACTGCAAAATTTAGCTTTCATCTATATAATTATAATTTTTGTTCTATTATAAGTTTTGAAATATTATCATGCAAATCTCTTTTGTTATTAGAAATTTGAATCATCTTCGAGTTTTGAGATATTTTCTCTAACGGATGATGCTCTAAACTATCATAANNTCCAAACATTTCAAAACANTCTGAAACAACCTTATCCATTAATTGCATTGCAGTTAACTTTGCCATTGCAATTTCTTTTTCTATATTTTCCGTTATTTCAATGCTATTATAAATTGAATAAACAAACTGTTTATAACACTCTATTTCAGAAGCCATTTGCGCAATTTGGTGTCTAATAACTTGGGAACTACTTTTCTTAACTCCATTAGTATCAGATTGATTGATATGCTTNATGNTTATATTTAAAGTATTCTCAGCAATTTCTATCGATTTTATTGCTACTGCAAGATCATGTTTATCTGATTTTTCTAAAGAAGAGTTCTTATTATGATTTAAAAAATTACTNTCAGTATTTATTAAACTTTCATTTGGCTTAACATTTGATTTTGCTTTTTTATATTTCACATCATCAATAACAACTTTAGCAATAATATCTCTCATAATTTCTGAAGTACCCCCTCCTATTGTTCCAATTCTTGAATCTCTTAACATTCTTGCCATTGGATAATCCTCTGTATATCCATTGCCTCCAAAAAATTGCAGACATTGGGTAGAAATCTTTTCATGTAACTCAGTAACAATTAGTTTACCCATTGAGCATGATTTAACATCATAAATTCCTTTATCAAATAAATCACAGCAATAATAGCTAAAAGCCTTTATTGCTTCAAGATCAGATGACAGCTGAGATATTCGATATCTTAAAACTTCAAATTTATCTATTGTTCTTCCGAATGCTTTTCTTTGGGACATGTAATTTAGAGACTCTGACAAAGCAAATTCCATGGTTGCTACATTAGAAGGTAAAAAACAAAGTCTTTCAAGTTGTAAGCCATTCATTAAATAGTAAAACCCTTTTCCTTCTTCACCAATTAAATTTTCTTTGGGAACTTTGACATTGTCAAAACCTAACTCAGCAGTATCAGATGAGTGCCAGCCAAGCTTTTTAATTTTATTTTTAGTTATTCCATCTTGATCAAGATCTACACAAATCAAACTAATACCTTTTGAACCAGCTTTAGGATCTGTTTTTACTACCAGTACTACAAAATCACCATATATTCCATTTGTAATAAATGTTTTAGATCCATTAATAANGTAGTGATTATCAATTAACTCTGCTCTAGTTTGAATATTTTTTGTGTCTGACCCAGCATCTGGCTCAGTTATTCCAATACAACTAATTAAATCTCCTGAAATTATACCAGGCAAATACTTATCTTTTAAGCTATCACTTCCATATTTATAAATATAAGGTGCAGACATGTACTGAACCACCTGTTGAGTAATAATGAAACCCCCACAATTTAGTCTACCCAGTTCTTCATTAAAAATTACTTCAAAAAAGAAGTCTAAATCACTTCCTCCATATTTTGCTGGAAACGACAATCCTAGAAAACCCATATCACCCATTTTTTTCCAGATAGATTTTGGTATTTTTCCTTTAGCTTCCCAAGCAGAAATATTTGGACTTACCTCCCTACTAAGAAAATCTCTTAAACTTTCTCTAAATAAATTATGTTCTTCATTAAAATACTTCATCAAAAATTTTTTGTAAAAATAAGTTTATAATGTCGTATAATTGCTAAAAATTGAAACCCAATGGATAATAACTTCAATAATAACGAAGTCTTTAATAAACTTTTAATTTCAGATCTACGCAAACGTTTTACTAAAGTGAAATTAGGCGGGGGTCAGAAGCGTTTAGACAAGCAACGTGAAAAGGGAAAAATGACAGCACGTGAAAGAGTAGACTATCTACTAGATAATAAAACAAAGTCTATAGAAATTGGTGCTTTTGCCGGAGATGATATGTATAATGAACATGGAGGTTGTCCCTCAGGAGGTGTTATTGTTAAAATTGGCTATATCAAAGGAAAACAATGTATTGTTGTAGCTAATGATGCTACTGTAAAGGCAGGAGCTTGGTTTCCAATTACAGGAAAAAAGAATTTACGAGCACAAGAAATATCGATGGAAAATAAAATTCCAATAATTTATCTAGTAGACTCTGCAGGTGTGTATTTACCAATGCAAGATGAAATTTTTGCTGATAAAGAACATTTTGGTCGTATTTTTAGAAACAATGCCATTATGAGTAGCTTAGGGATTACACAAATTTCTGCTATAATGGGAAGCTGTGTTGCGGGAGGAGCTTATCTTCCAATTATGAGTGATGAATCTATTATTGTAGACAAGACTGCAAGTATTTTCTTAGCAGGTAGTTATTTGGTAAAAGCAGCAATTGGTGAAAGTATCGATAATGAAACTCTTGGTGGTGCCACAACACATTGTGAAATTTCTGGTGTTACGGATTATAAAGCACTTAATGACAAAGATGCATTAGATAAAATAAAAGGGATAGTTGATAAGATCGGTGATTTTGAAAAAGCCGGTTTTAATAAAGCTAAAAGTGAAGATCCAAAAGAAAATGAAAAGGATATTTTAGGAATTTTACCCAAAGAAAGAAATTCTCCATATGATATGTTGGAAATCATCAAACGTTTGGTAGATAGATCAGAATTTGATGAATATAAAGAAGGTTATGGACAAACTATTTTAGCTGGTTACGCAAGAATAGATGGGTGGGCAGTTGGTATAGTTGCAAATCAAAGAAAGTTGGTTAAAACAAAAAAAGGAGAAATGCAATTTGGTGGGGTTATTTATAATGACTCTGCTGACAAAGCAACCCGCTTTATTGCTAATTGTAATCAGAAAAAAATACCCTTAGTTTTCTTCCAAGATGTAACTGGATTTATGGTTGGCAGTAAATCAGAACATGCAGGATTAATAAAAGATGGAGCAAAAATGGTAAATGCTGTTAGTAATTCTGTTGTTCCTAAATTTACAGTTATTATTGGAAATTCATACGGAGCTGGAAATTACGCCATGTGTGGCAAAGCATATGACCCAAGGTTAATTGTAGCTTGGCCAAGTGCTGAATTAGCTGTAATGAGTGGAAACTCTGCAGCTAAAGTTCTACTTCAAATAGAAACAGCATCATTAAAAAAACGTGGAGAAACAATTACATCTGAAAAAGAAGCTGAATTATTTGATCAAATAAAATCTCGTTATGATCAGCAAATTTCTCCTTATTATTCAGCAGCAAGAATCTGGACAGATGCAGTGATTAATCCTTTAGATACTAGAACTTGGATTTCTATGGGTATTGAAGCTGCAAATCATGCTCCAATTGAAAAACAGTTTAACATGGGGGTTTTACAGGTCTAAAATTGTAAGAGAAGTTTATAGAATCTGATAAAAAAAATCAAAAAAACTGTTATCTAGACTGTTAAATGGAATTATTAAATATTTTAATGCTACTATTTCTTAAGAAAATAAAAGCTTTTTTTCTACTTATTTTATTTACACTTTCTATTAATTGCTTTTCTCAAAATGAACTTCCATATAAAGTAAGTGAAAAATTATCTTACGACATTTCATTTATTGGAATTAAAGTTGGAGAAGCTAATTTACAGATTTCATCATTGGAATATATAAATAAAAAACCATGTTTTCATATTATTGGATCTGGAAAAACATCTCCTTTTTTTGATATCTTTTTTAAGGTAAGGGACAAATATGAAACATTTTTAGATACATCTTTAATTCTTCCTATTAGATTTAAAAGAGATATTTCTGAGGGAGGTTTTAAAAAAAAACAACTATACAATTTTAATCATATTGATACTGTTGTTTATTTTAAAGACACTTTGCATCAGATTTCTAAATCTACTCAAGATATGTTATCTGCATTGTTTTTAGCTAGAACATTTGATGATAAAAATTTAAAAATTAATGACAAGTTTATAGTTCCAATATTTATGGATGAAGAAAATTATTTTCTTGAGATTAAATATTTACAGAAAGACACTTTAAATACAGATTTTGGTAATGTTGAGTGCTTAGTATTTAAACCATTAATGCAGGAAGGAAGAGTATTTGAAAATGGCGAAAAAATGAAGATATGGATAAGCAATGATAAGAATCGCTTACTATTAAAAGTAGAAACTCAAATCTGGGCTGGGAAAATTGTAGCAATGCTTATTGATTACACTAATATTAAATATTCATTAAATATTATTTCTGAATTTGCATTATAAGAGTCTTGAAATATTTGACCTTAATGCTACTAAAAAAAATTGATCATGCTAATAGCATTTCTTAACTAAACTTAAGATATAGATATTTAAAAGAAAGTATCTTTGCAAGATATAAATTGAAAAAAAATGAAAAAAAAAGTATTTGTTAGAACTATCATTCTATTGATTAGTTTTATATCATTATCTAATAATGTTTTATCTCAAAACGTAAGAGTATATGGATCAATAACTAATGCTCTAAATAACGAACCTATACCCTTTGCAAATATTATTATTGAAGGAACTACAATTGGTACTACATCTGACATAGATGGAAACTATGAAATTTTAGAATTAAAAGCTGGAGCATATAATTTTAAATGTAGTTATATTGGATTTAATACTGATATTCAATCAGAAATAATGGTAAGTTCCAATAAGAACCTCAGACTCAATTTTTTTCTTAGTGAGAATTCAGAAATTCTAGGTGAAGTAAAAGTTATAGGAAATACTTTTAATAAATCAAAAGCCAGCCCTGTAAGTTTACGAACGATTAATGCTTCAGAAATTTCTAAAAGTGCTGGAGGAAATAGAGATATTTCAAAAGTAGTAGTAAATTTACCTGGTGTGGCCACATCTATAGGTTTTCGAAATGATATTATTGTTAGAGGAGGGTCACCATCAGAAAATAAGTTTTTCTTAGATGGAATTGAAATACCAACAATCAATCATTTTACAACTCAAGGGTCATCAGGNGGTCCAATAGGGATTTTAAATGTTAATTTTATTAGAGAAGTGGATTTTTATACTGGGGCCTTCCCTGCTAACAGAGGAAATGCACTTAGTTCTGTGATGGAGCTAAAATTAATTGAAGGAAATGAAGAAGAAATAAGTGGTTCATTTGCTCTAGGATCTAGTGATGCTGGGCTAACATTAAATACACCATTATCAACAAAATCTACGCTCTTATTATCACTTAGAAGATCATACTTACAATTTTATTCAAAGCATTAAAATTACCTTTTCTTCCAACTTATAACGATATGCAGTTTAAATATACTTATAAACCCAATAAAAAGAATCAGTTTAATTTTCTTGGAATAGCTACAATTGATGATTTCTCACTTAATTCAGACATTAATGAAGGAGAAGAAGATTCAATGCAAATTGCACTTAATAATTATAACCTAAATAATTTAGTCATAAACAAACAATGGAATTACACCATTGGTGGTACTTGGAGACATTTCTTTAATAACTCTAACCTCTTTTTTGTAATGAGTAGAAATCATCTTAATAATACTGCTTTAAAATATTTAGATTATGATGATGAGAACTCACAAAAAATTCTCGATTATAAATCCGAAGAAACTGAAAATAAAACACGCTTAGAATATAACTTTGAGAAAAATAATTACTCAATTAATATTGGATCCAATCTAGAGGATGCTAAATATACAAATAATACAACTCAAAAATTTACTATTGGAGACAGTATTATTACTGGTATTAATAATGCCAATTTATATTTCATAAAATATGGTTTTTTTACACAAATAAGTAAAACATTTTTAGCTAACGCACTTACTTCCTCATTTGGCTTAAGAATAGATGGAAATTCATTTACTGATAATGCAAATTCACCTAATCTATCTCCAAGATTATCATTAGCATATAATCTTAATAATAAAATAAGTATTAATAGTAATATTGGACGATTTTATCAATTACCTTCATATACCATATTAGGATTTGACAATAATGGCAATTATCTTAATAAAGATGCTGACTATATTTCTTGTGATCATGCAGTAATAGGCATTGAATACAGCCCTTCTAGCTATAGTAAAATTACTTTAGAGTCTTTTTATAAGAGTTATAATAATTATCCATTCTCAATACTTGATAGTATTTCACTGGCAAATTTAGGAGGAGATTTTGGTGTAGTTGGTAATGAGGATATATCATCTATATCAAAAGGTAATAGTTATGGAATAGAGTTTTTAGCACAACAAAAAATGAGTTCAAGTATTTACGGTATATTATCAGCAACCTATTACCGAAGTAGATTTGAAGATAAAAATGATCAACTTATTTCATCTTCTTGGGACAATAGGTTTATATTAAATATGACCGCAGGTAAAAAGTTTAAGAATAACATTGAGCTGGGCTTTAAGTATCGTTATTCTGGCGGATCACCTTATACTCCAATTGACATAATAAATTCAAGTAACAGAGCTATTTGGGATATTAATCAAAGAGGTGTATTAGATTATAATTTATTAAATACTCAAAGGTTGAATGGCGCGCATGTTCTTGATGTTAGAATTGATAAGAAATGGTTCTTTAAATCTTGGAGCATAAATGCTTATATCGATATTGAAAATATTTTAAATTCAAAAAGCCAGTTACCATCTCAGTATGGAATAGATCCAAATTTAGGACCTTTAGTTGAAGGTACTGGAGAAAATTCAGATAGCTATCCATTATATGAAATCATTAATAATTCAGGTAACCTTCTACCAAGTATTGGGTTATTAATTGAGTTTTAATTAAAAGTTCAAAATTAGTAGAGTAAGTCACACTCCCACTTTGGGCATAAGTCAAAGTATTTAGAAAATGTAAATATGATATTATTAGATTTACATTTAAAAGAAGTTTTAATTAATAAAAAATACTCTTAATATTTTATTTAAATAAAACTTTAGAAAGAATTTTATTAGCGTCTTGCTTTCTTATATTTGAGAAACTTATATTAAAACATAAAAAAAATGGGAACAGGAATAGATTTTGGAATTATCATCTACATTATTATNACTTTAATACTATTAAAGGGTACAATATATATGGTCAAGCAACAAACAGCANTTGTTATTGAGCGTTTAGGTAAGTTTCATAAAGTGTCAAGGCCAGGGCTACAGTTTAAAATCCCATTAATTGACAGTATTGCTGGAAGCATTAACTTAAAAGTTCGAGAATTGCCTGTTGAGGTTGAAACAAAAACTAAAGATGATGTATTCGTTAAGGTTATTGTCTCTGTTCAATTTTTTGTTGTTGACTCTATTGGAGGTATAGAAGATTCTTTTTATAAGTTAAATAATCCTGAACGTCAAATCCAATCTTATGTATTTGATTCTATTCGTTCTGAAGTACCAAAGATGGAATTAGATGCAGTTTTTGCTGAAAAGGATAAAATTGCAATAGCAGTTAAAAATGAGCTATCTGAAACTATGCAGCAATTTGGTTTTGATTTTATAAAAGCTTT
>JGI24539J26755_10001505_pt1 | contig 10772 bp, 7 predicted proteins | sample NorSeaMetagenome_2_FD_26755 | JGI IMG/M metagenome (IMG submission 26755)
TTTACCGCAAATAGACTTTGCTCATACGGGGCCATTTATACGGCGCGATTAACTCAATAATAACCCTCCAAAGTTTTGCCGACCGGTCTCAAAATCGGGCCTCAGATAGGGCCTGATAGAGACACTATCGCTTGCTCAACCAACGCCTGCAAACGAATAAATAAAACAAGGAATCTGTAACGAGTGTGAGTGTGTTGCTCCGGTAAAAGTAAATCAAGCGTAACGCTGAAACGTGTTGAAGGAATGATTTCTTTCTAGCACTCGTAACCAAGGCAGGCGGGAAACAGATCTGCGAGGAAATTCAGTCCGGGAAATTGCTTTGTCCTGGTCAAACATATGACCAAAACTTCTGCACGGCAAGATGATTTATACTCGGATCTATTGAAAGATGAGTCTGAAGAAGAAGCCGATGTCACGATGCGGCAGCAGAACGAGAAACTCAAGAAAATCAATTCAAAACTGATAAGAGAAAACGATAACTTGCTGAAACGGGTGGCACGCGTTGCCAGCATCAACTCAAAACTACGTCATAAGAACCTCGAAATGGAAAGAAATGTGTGCAGCTTGTTCAAAACTGCTGTGTTGGTGCGCTCTATTTTTGGTTGACGCAGAATTTCCAGGATTTGTGGATTATTTTTTTTTACTATTAGGAGGTTGCACGCAAGGACAAAGACACAGCCTACCCTAGGAGAAATGCATAAAATGATGTTGTCCATCCGAATTTCTTACTGAACTGATTTATCACCACATCTGGGCAACGAGAGGACTAACAGTTGGAACTCGCTCTTTACCTCAAAATATTTCAACATGATCGCGTCTCGGCAAGGTTTGGGCAAGTTAACTGCCACATGATGAATGAAATGTCCTTTAACTGAAGCGTAGAATGGCATTTCAGAGCCCTGTGACTGTCTGGCTTCATTCGAGTGGGCTCGCCAAGTGTATCTTAGCGAAACAAATGTCATAAGTATTGTCAAAACCTGCTCATTTACATTATGCATCCTGAATGAACAATTTTCCGGTTTGATCTCGGAGCTTTGGCGGTCGTTAGCAGTCCACAGTTACAGAGTATTCAGAGTATTATGCCTCCGTATGCATATCTTCATATCGTGAAGTTCTTACGTCTGCGTCCTCCCCAAATTGAACAGCGCTATCAATCGTGTAAAGCACGTGTAAAAAACTANTATCATCACTGAGATCGAGGGGATGAAAGCTGACCATACTGTAGTCATCTAAAAGTTGAGCAACGGATTCGTTCAACTTTTGCATGGCAGGACGCACGTCCATCTGAAGGCCGCGAACTAGCGAGCCACTATCCGGTGTTAGATAGGGCTCAATCAATGTTTTGTCAGGTAGAAGATCGACTTTCGTCAAGACATTTATGTGGGGCAACTGAAAGTTCATCATTGCAGACTGGCACTGCAGACAACCAGCAATGAACTTCGAGGCATCTGTAATGAACTGCGAGTCAAGCAGGTATACGGCGACGAGGCGCCAGCTCCAATCATGCATCTGATTGACAAGCGTCTGAAACACGGAGTGATGTGAGTATAGTTCTATCTGACCGGGACAATCAAAAACAACGCAGTCGGCATCGTCATATCCCTCTAGCGCAGTAAATAGCCAGCCATCTAAGTTTTCTTGGAGATATTCCATGCAATAGAGCAGAGCACCGTTTGGACCAAGACTGAATTCTTCGCTGACTTCAGTTACAGATATTAGGTCACGTATGTCGGCAGACACAGGATACGTGAAGACATCTGCAGCCGGGTCAAGGTTAATTATATGCAATCTACGCCCACTACTCTGGCAGTGCTGGTGCATGTGACTGCAGAATGTCGACTGATAAAAAGTTCAATGATTTAGGGCCAAGTGTTTTGATGCAGTTCAGAAGAGCAACTTGAGAAGACAGAGCACCTCACCTTCCCACTGCCTGCCGGGCCGATGACGAGTTGCGCACATGGCGCCATGTGAACGTAGGAGTTGAATGACCCAACTATTGGCACAACTAAGAGCGCGAAATAAAACAACAATTAAAGTGCGTGAAAGGATTATATGTTGTGACCGTGTTTGTCGTCATCTTGATTGATGGGATAAAAGAGACCAGAGAACGCCGTTTGCAACCGATGTGTCGTCATTCACCCAGTTCAAAGTATACCCAGTTCAAAGTAAACACTTGCTAGCTTTTGACAGAAGTTGTATGCTTCGACGACGAGTTAGCTGGTGAGTTGATGTTCAGCAAGCACTTGGGCCCACGGTTTTTCGGATTTACACCCGGTGTAGGCTACACCCTGTTTTCGCATCCTATGGGCAATCACGCTCGGGACGCTTGGTCGGCACAGGCAAACAGTCAGATAGGTGGCACAATCGGAGAAAGCCGATACGAAAGAGTTTTGACTTTATTACTTGTTTTCTGAATTTCAAGGGTGTGCCATTTTTAATAACGTAACTTAACTTGATCATGTATTATATATAGTTAAGGATAAGTCGCTTACGTGAACATAAGCGGAATCTTTATACTGTTTGCCGACTGGGGTGATTGTGTGGATCGTAATGATAAAGTCTTTACGTTATTATTTAATATTATTTATACCTTGTATCAGTTATTATTCCATTTCGGCCCACCACTCCCTGGTATTCTTACCCGCCCCCATGTTATGCTCCGGCCGTTCGTAATGTCAAACGATACCGAGCGAGGCCGTGGATGATACTCCTGCTCCTGGGTGGCTGTGTGCGCGGCGAAGCCGCGCCGGTTCCCACCGCGGCGCCCAGGCGCTGGGTATATTGCGTTGTCGCGACGTCACGGGTCAGCCCTGTATACAGGTCATCCGCTCGGTCGCCGCAGCGGCCCGATCTGCGTCTTTCCAGGCAGGGCCACTGAGGCGGTGGAGGCCGCCCACGTTCCTGTTCACCCCCCCTAATTTGAAAGAAGATGGGAAAAGCCCGCAGTCGGGCCCTTCCGACCTGCAGGAAAACCCGTGCACTCTAATAATCCACCTCCCCTAACCACAGTTCCTCGACCCAAGTTTCCAAGCCTCAGCCCCTTTTCCGCCGACCTCCTCCCACGTCGGTTGCCACTTATTTGTCCTTGGTCGCGGCGGGGACTCGGCGGTGCCCGCATCCGCTTCCGTGTTACCATGCGCACACTGTCATCGGCCGCGATTATTTTCCGCGGGCAGGGCGTTGAGCGCGGCGGCGGGCTCCTTCCAGCAGGCCTGCACCCGAATAACTCCTGCCTGACTGTTTGCCCCACGCAGCCAATTAGCAAATAGCCACGCGCCCCAACCTAATCTTGTCCACACGCGCCGGATTGCCCTGACTCTCAGGCATCGTCTCCGTCGCATCGTAGTGCGTCCACTCCTGCCCTGAATCTGGCTCGTTCGTCCTGTCGACGCCGCGGCGCCGCCTTCCCACCACAACTGCCGCGCCTGAAAACTTTCCCACCACAGGCAATCAGTATCGGTGGGCGTTATTATTATAAAATCGTTATGCATAAAAAAGAGGCACACCCTCATGAAATTCAGAATACCTTCGAAACCACGTACAAGATTGGCCCTTAAAAGCAAGTTAATAATTATATTATTCATAATATAATCTTAAAAGTTATTTCCTTCGCATAATTTACGGAGATATATTCAACCTCCGCGACGCTTGGTCGAGGGGGCTTTACCGAGGTCTGAATGTGTGTGGCGAATGTGAGCGAAAACAATAACTTTTTTATAGCACAGCTAAACGTGTTCCCAACTTTCACTTCAACCTCCAACGACTTTGCGTCATGCAACGTTTTAACAAAACTCGTAGCACGTGTGCCGTGCTGGCCATGTTGCTGGCGCATGTGAATGGCCGGCGCGTATGGCTCGAGAACGAAGCGAAGCAAACTTCGGTGCGGCGCTGGGATGGACCTTCACGCATCGAGAAGACCGCCTGGACCCGTGATTATGCCGAGGCCGCCTCTGAGCACGCCCACGCCTTGCCAAAGAAGCTGCACGACGTGGTTGTGAAACGCCGAGTGCTCGTTGAAGGTCAGCTGAGCCCATGGATACAACCTTCAACGTTTCTACGGGTCGCGCTCTTAATCATACGTAACGCCGCACTCGGCAATCCTGGTGCTGGTATGATCCAGTCGATCCTGACAACAGAGCTTGCCTACACCGCGTTCACCAACCTCTTCGCGTCGTTCGGGGGAGCGTTTGTTAGCGATTTTTCTCAGGGACTCGTCAACGAAGCTACTGCCGGTAGCGCATGGGTCGTTGACGGTGAGACAACTCTGGAGAACGTGCTCGCTTCGGAATTCATCTACGGCGGTGCTTTCGGCTTCGAACAGTTTTATGGTTTTGGCTTCGAGATATCAGGTGATGCAGCTGCTGCCCTGCAGCAATCATTACAGCCTGATTTTGATACATTTTCTCGAGAAAGCGAAACATTCAAAAGCTATAATGCAACCAAGCAGAACGTGAACACACTTTTGAGGAGGAGAAAACTTCAACAAAATCGTGATCAGGAGCATAAACAACCGCCGCGCCAGGACAACCGGATTCTCACAGACGAAGAGGCGCAGCGCCGTAATCTTCCAAAGGGGGCTTTGCTTCTAACACAAATTCGCAAGACCCTTCCGAAACAGACGACGCGCTCTCAACTTGCTGGTGCCCTTGAGATGCGAAAGTATCGAGAGAAACGGCGGCGGATGCAGGAGGTTGGCGAGGTTCAACAAGGTCCTTTAAACAAAGATGGTTTTGCCTATGCTGCTGAAGGTCTTGCAGGTGATGATTTGGGTTTCATGACCGCCAGCTGGTTCGAATCGTTTCCTGCTGCATTGCCTCAGTCGATACGGGATAGGTTCGTGGCTCAGCTTGAAGAGTTTATCATCGACCCGATTGTTGCTGTGTCCCTTGAGATAGCAGTTGCGTTTGTTGGGGTAGTTGAGCCTGGAGCTGGCATCATATCAGCAGAGGTTGCAGATGACACTACATTTACATTTGACGTGACTTTTCATGGCTATGACGCCGCCGTTGACGTGGCAGCTGACGTCGAAAGAGGAGTTGGCGTCGCTGGGTCTGCATCTGCTGGGGTGGCAGCAGCTGAAGTGATTACAAACGCCGCAGAAATCATAGACGCGGTTACGGATGTCGTCGATGATGTTGATCTCATCACGTCCGCAAGTCTCGAAAGTAAGCGTGTTTCCGATCAGGTCGTCGAGGCGCGGGATGAGTACACCTCACTCGTGAACGGTTTTCAGTTGCGAAATAACACAATGCCTATCGCGGNACTCACAACACCTGATTTGGAGAAACTTTCCAGTGAACAAGATCAGCCCTTGCCTCAAAGCAGAGATGAGGGGCGGATCGATCATGATGGGCCATCTAGCTTTGGACAGCATGGTCGCGCCGGTCAAGAGGTCAATGGGAGTTTAGATTATTTTGGGCCTGTTGATTATGACTACGAGCCCTTTGGTGCTGTCTCAGGCACGTATGCAGTGGCAGTTTCTCTGATCTTTCTCGAGGAAATCAGTCTTAATGGCGGCTCAATTACAATACTGTGAGATACACAATACTGTGAGATACAAACATGCGAGCTGGGTGCATTTGTGCACGCTTTATTCCTGCCATCTCGTCAACATCACTCGGCCCTGACGTTGCCAAGACGTTCTCGTAACCTTTCAATCTTCCCGCTTGTGGGCAGACCACGCTCTTCAAGCAGCCTGCGGATTGTGCTGGCATCCATATTTCCAATCATTGACGTCGAGAATTCAGGAGGTCGTCTCGCCTCCGCTTTCATGGCAGCTTCTTGCTGTGCTACCTTTTCTTGTAAAGCAGCATCCATTTGTTTGCGAAGGTGTACTGATCGCAGCGTTTTGGCCTCTTCCCCAGCTGCCCGCTTCTTAATTGTTTCTGCCTCTTTCTGCATTTGCTGACTTAGACGTTCCGCGGCTGCAATATCTTGCTGCGCCGCATCGGTAGCAACTATTGCACCCACAATGACTGTGATATCGTCAAGTTTTCCTCCAAGCTTCCTGCCAGTCATCGCCGACGCAGCACTTGAAGCAAACGAATTAAAAAGTCTAAAAGGACCTTTTACTTTTGCAGCCTCGGCGACTCCAGTTTTCTCCTTCGTCAGTTCAAGTGCATAAGGTGAATCGCACATGGGATCTTCGGCATTCTTTCTTGCGAAATTTGCGAGTGCTTTCGATGCGGCCATGGCAGCAGAGAATGCACCTGCCCCTGCCACCATTGCGACTGCCTCGTTTGCCACTGATGCGATGTCTTCGTCAAATACGTTGTCAAACAGTCCGTCCGAGCCGACGATTACTAAATCACCGGGCTGCATCACAATCTCAAATTCTTGAGCCTCGCTTGCTAAGTCGACATCCTCACTAAGCGAAGGATAGCCCAACTGATACGGGCAGTTAAAGTAGTGTTCCTGCGCTGGGGACGCAAACACAACTTTGCCGCTGCGGATCACTCGAAATCCGCTATCGCCAAGGTTTGCAGCTTTAAGTGTTGTTCCCTCCAGCGTTACAATAACCATCGTGGAAGCACCCGGTAGCCTGGTATTTTCTTGTGCGACTTGGATGGCCTTTTTTGGACCGGCAGTTGCTAGAGGACTATTTGACTGCGCCGCATATTCCTTGGCAGCCTCGTAGGTGAGCACACGTGCATAGAGGCCAGGGTCAACCCCTTTTTCATTGAAGCCTCCGACGCCATCAGCCAAGTACATTTCTCCGCCTCCTTTCTTGTCTATGCGGACAAACCATGCGTCCTCTCCGCCTTTCGCCACCTTATCGGGATGCGGGAGGTTTGCACCTGCCGCTACAAGGGAGAGCTCGGAGGCGTTGGTTTGGACGATGCGCATGCGACGAGCTTGGGGTCGGGATATACATGCATTTGAATAGTCATGATGCCGCTTTGAGGTTAACGTTAGGCACTTAGAAAATGTAATCGGTACGGGCATGGTGGCAGGGTTGGGGTCGAATGGCAAAGTAGACACTTCCCACTAACTTTTACAATCAAGTAATAATAAAAATTTTCCAGGGAGCAACAGGAGTAGTGTTTAACATGATTGTGTGGGTTCGTTCCCAGGTGTGTCGGCATAGCCCCCCGCATGGTTATTAAATCATGATAGAATTGCGGTTACGTACGTATTACGTACACGTTTACATGTCATATGTTGATTATTATTATTGAATTGTTTGGTCGGTTGGTATTATTATGTATGTGTGTAATTTAACAAATAAATGTGAAATAATGGTTTATAATATATAAACGCCCTCACGTATGGCAAACACCATCGGACAAATCTTTCATACGTGACTCAAGAAAATTGGTTTATTCCGTCCAATGAAGGAACCAACTGTATGTAACGCTAAACCAACGATTATAAGTTAACGATGTCAAAATGTGTGACAATGTATGGGGAAAATCAACCTTCGACCTTGATTAACGATACCAGGTGCGAACTATTTTTTTTCGTGCAATCCCCGTAAGAGCGGCTATGCCGAATAATAATTCTACACGATCGTTCGCTCCAGTGGGTCGGCATAGCCTGACAGGGATAGATGGTTAATTATTGTAATATGCGTTGAATTAATTATTACAATCGTAACGTAAACTAAACCATTAAATTTAATCACAGTTAATACGTACAGAAGAGACTATGATATTACGAAGGAATCCTTATTTGATTCAGTGATTCTCTTGGATTGGAACGAAAAATGATATCAATGTATGGGACGAATAGACCGTGATGTTTGATAAACGATACCAGGTGCACCGGACATTTTTTACAGTCAAAATTTTTCCGAAGTGTGCAGATGCCGGCTATGCCGAATAAGATCTTACCTTCGTAATATTTATTTATTGCTTATCGCTTGTAATAATATTAAATAAGATCTTAAAATAAATAACAAGAGGTATTTAAATGTATTTAATAATAAGTTACGATATTTAATATTACGACGAGCATTAAATATGTTAATCTTATTATATCTAATATTCTAATATGTTATCATTATTTATGTTAATGATACAGTATTAGTGCTAGATGCTACCTTCATTCGTTCGAAGATTATGAAGATTACGAAATTAAGATCTTATGTAATAAAAGTTTCGAACGAATAGATAGAAGCGCCTATATATATGGTTATATTAATGTAATAATATGTAATATAGATACGAAGGTAATAATTATGATATTTTCGAATAATGCATGCATGAATATATTGCATATCACGAAGGTAATAATAATAATTCTGCAGGGACGGAATGACTGATTCGGTGGGTTTCGAAACTTATTACGAAGGTACCTTCGTACCTTTGAAGGTATGGAATATTCGTTCGAAGGTAGCGCTACAACGAAAATCTGGATTCTGACTGGTTCACGTACGTTTCTCGAGTGAAACCATTGAATTATCACTAACTTGAATGCCTACACGAGAACTGGGTCATTTTACTGTTGAGCGATTTTTCGGCACCGGGAAAACACCCCTCGGTTGGCTTCACGCGCGCGGATGGGTGGGTTCGAGATCGCGTCCAACCCGATGCGCGTTCCCATCCATGAGAGGGTCCATGTGGACGCGTTCGTGTGGTTTTCCAATATGGAAGCGATCTCGAACCGGGCCGAACGGAACGTGGTATCAGCCGTCACTGGCACGCATTTTCGAAGGCCGTCATGCTTTATAAATGTTCACCTTCGTAATCTAATAATGTAGGAAAAACAAGGGAGTACCTGTTCCTACCTGTGGCTACGCACGCTCACAATTTCGGCATGAGAATATTTTTTGGGAAAAATATCTCCGTTCCTTCGTTGTTCCCAGTTACCTTCGAGGGTACCTTCGAAGGTACGAAGGTACAAATGAGCAATCCAAGAGGCGGACCTTGTTCAACCTCGCAGCCGTGGGCAGCTAGACATGAACCGAAGTGAGTAACATCCTGCTACATTTTGGAATTCATCATGCCCATTTGACGGGTCCCAATTTGTCTCATTCCAAGGACGGAAGCCGAAATCGTCGTGCCAAAGAAAAAACTTGACCTTCTCCGAAACTGGTTGGCTAACTATGGGCGTCAAGGCGAACCCCGAATCATGCTCATCGCCGGTCCTTCGGGCTCAGGGAAATCAGCTGCGGTACGTCTTATTGCAGCTGAAGCAAACAAGAGGTTGCTTGAATGGAAAGCTCCTGTACCCACACTCTGGCAAGATTTCAACTACTCGTGTTGTTCGGGGTCTGCCTACAGCTCAAAGTTAGACGATTTCGTTTCGTTCATCACGCGCGCTTCCCAATATCTGCCCTTGAGCGATATTCCTGTACCATATCTCACGGACAAGAATTTCACGGCTGTGCAGCAAAAGCCAGCCTCAAAAGGGTGCAGCGTTGATCAAGCTTTGAGAAGCAAAGATAGCATTCTGCTTTTGGATGACATTCCAATAGAGCAAGACGAGCGAGTACTTGAGATCCTGCGGCGTCTATCGCGCGAAAGCCAGGTCCCAGTCGTCGTGATCATTACACGGACTAATGACGGCGGTGGGCTGCATGGAAAGCCTGTCGGAGAGAGCAAAGATAGACTTCCTCAAAAGCAGCCTGCTTCAGGTGCGCTAACAATCCACCATCTGGTCCGGGCGTTGGATAGCTCTGGAGTGTTCACTGTTAGCTTCAACCCAGTGACAGTCCCTCGCCTCCTTAAGGCCATGACAGCAGTTGCACGTGCAGAGGGTATAGCTATACAGCATTCAACATTCACAGATATTGCAGCGGCAGCAAGAGGTGACGTCAGGTGTGCAATAACTGGTCTCCAGATGATGTCGACAGGATTCGCTGAAGATGTATACGCAATTCCCAGACAGAAAAATGACTGCAAAGAAATCTACAATTTACCGAAAAAAACGGCAACAAGCCAAGAACGCCTGTCTTGGTTGGCAACCATAACAAAGCGAGATAATTTTCTTTCCATGTTTCATGCACTAGGAAAGATCCTCTACAACAAAAGGGTATGTGTACTTGCAACATCTGTGACCCATCGCGGAAATGCAGGTGTACATTACGACAAGGACTTAGATAGCGAGAACATTCGCAGAAATTCGTTGAAGTTGCAAGGTGATTCACGGGCTTTATATAGATGTGTGGATGGCTTGGTAAATTACGGAGGGAGCAAAGATTTTCTGCAAATCCATCCATCATTATGCCGCGAATGGATGTCCTGTGATCCAGAGGCAGTCATGCTAAGTTCGGGCATGACCGTCGAATCCGTAATATCCTTCATCCATGAGAATCTTCCCGAACTCCTCTGCGAAGATGCAATCGAGGATGCGGCAGTGGCCTTAGGTTATGTATCTGATTCCTCAACAATAAACCGAAATGGTTTTGAATTCACAAATCTAGGATCCATGTCAAAGGCAACACTTTCTGTTTTTGACCGCGCAAGCACTGCGATAGAATCAAATGTAATTCCGGAACTCGCTTCGGGCTCTATAATTGCGAGGGGAGTTCTTTTTGCACCACATCCGTCACGCCCAGCTGTGCGCCGATGGTCCAACTTCAAAGGCCCTAAAGCCGGCAGGGTGTTACGAGCAGCTTCAATGAACATGCATGAGGTGCGCACAGTAGTTGCAGCCGCGTTGAATGGAGATTTTTCGATTGGTTCAGATACAGCAGCGGCTGCGGCAGAGACATTACCGATGTTACGCTTGATAGCATCAAGTGGTTATGAGGGCATGATGCGTGTGCCTTACATACCTGCGCGTTGGGCAACAGTTGTTGTTAGTAATGATGATGATGATGATGATGA
>JGI24539J26755_10001509_pt1 | contig 10759 bp, 6 predicted proteins | sample NorSeaMetagenome_2_FD_26755 | JGI IMG/M metagenome (IMG submission 26755)
TCATCTGGCCAACCGCCGCTTTGGAGACTCCATCGCGCCTCGGCGGGGGATCCATCGCCGCGGCTCGCGTCACCGTCCTCGTACGCGATACTCTCGATCTCGTCGAGACGCGATCACACTGGGGTCGGGAACCTAGTCGAAGGAGCGACGCCCCGCCCATCGGAGAGTGAGCACCCGGATGCGGCAAAACTCGGTCTGATATGACGCATAACAATGACAAACAACCAAGAGAAGCGCAGAGAGCCGGACGCAGAGTTCGGTCCGACACCTCGCTCTGCGGGATTCCGCCTTTCTAGGATATCGACTCCGTATAGGCTTGGGCACCCGGCCGTCTAGACTCGGCACAGGCGGGGAGGACCGAAGGCTGGCCTCCCGGCAAAGATGGTGAGTAATTTTCCGAGAGAATTGCGAGCATGACGTTCTACGCTCGGCTCGTCCCGGGGGTGGTTGGGGCGCGGGGTTTCGCGTCCCCTTCCCCACTGGTCGCGTTTGAGTGGCCCGTGATGGGAAACCCTTCGCGTTTGAACCCCTAATCTTCACCTGGAGACCCCCGCGGGGGTACACGGTGACTCTGCCAAGAGCGACGCGACGGGATCCTCACGACACCACCGCTGACACCCACCTTCCCCTCCCCCGCTCACCACGCAGGGTGCCAAGATGTCGACGTCGACGTACGTCATGACCAAGATGGGCCTGATGAAGAAGAAGAGCTCGGTGGACCCGAAGTACTGCCGCCCGCAAGGCCTGTACAGCTCGCACAACCTCAATCTCAAGAAATTGAAGAAGCTGATTCTCGCGGGCAAGCTGGCGCCGTGCTACCCGGGGCAGGAAGGGGCGGAGGTGGCGCCGGATGCGGGGTCCGATAAGGGCGCATCTCGCGCGAGTGTGTCCAAAGGGACGTACGCGGCGCNGGGCTACGGCGATATCGTCCTCGACGAGTGCCCGATCTGCTTCCTCAACTACCCGTACCTCAACGTCAGCCGATGCTGCAAGGCGTGCATATGCACCGAGTGCTTCCTGCAGGTCAAGGCGCCGGTGGAAGGCCAGTCGGTTCAGTGCCCGTTCTGCAAGTCACCAGGGTACAGCGTGGAGTTCAGGGGCCAGAAGACGGAGGCTGAACGCGTGGCCCAGCAGAAAGAAGAGGCGGAGGTTGCCGCGGCGGTTGCCAGGAATCGCGAGCACCTTCTCGCCGAGGAACGCGACCGCGAGAAGCGGCTCCTCGAGCGGCGTCAGAGCACGGGAACCGAAGGTCCGAGCGACCCGTCAGCCCAAGAGCCGCGGGGCCGGACACGGAACGGGTCAGACGCCGTGGACGTTCCCGAGGGTTGGGAGGAGGAATACGCCGCCATGACGCCGCAGGTTCCGGATCCCGAGGCGAGGCGGGGCCGGTGGGTGAACTCGCCGCCCACTCGCGACGAGCTGCGCCGCGCGAGGCACGAGTACCGCGGAAGGATCTCTTCGCGGCAGCAGGCTGCGCGCGACGCGGCGGTCGACGAACGCGAGCTCATGAGGCAGCTCGCGGATCGAAGGCAGCGGCGGGGGCGCTCCGGGATGAGGCGGCAGCGGGAGGCGGAAGGAGCGTTGGACGCCATGGACCCGGCGTACCTTCGACGCATACAGGACTTCGTCCCGGCGCACTTACTGAACAACGCGCCGGACGAGGCGCTCATGGCGGCGGGGGACCTGGACATGGAGGACTTGATGGTCATGGAGGCGCTCTACCTGTCCCTGCAGGAGCAGGAGCAGAGGGAGGAAGGGGAGCCGGCTGACGGTGAGGACGCGGAGATCGCCGCGGCCATCGCGCAGATCGAGGCGGCGGAGCGCGCCGAGCGGGAGGAACATCGAGACGAGGACGACGCCATCCCGACCGCCGAGGATATCGCGACGGGGAATTACAATGGTGAGGATGTCGACGAGGATATTGACGAGTATGATGAGGACACGGACGACGAGCGGGCTTCGGCGGATGCGGCGGTGGAGGCCATCACCGCGCTGCGCATGTCCTCCAGCGCGAGCCGCCACTCCACCGACCAGTACCTCGACGACATCAGACAAATGCACGTGGTCGGGTACGACGACGACGAAGCACACGGGGAGGACGAGGAGGACGACTACATCAGTCCCGAGAACCTCCTCGCGTCCCCGCGGCGCACCTCTGAGGATGGCGCGTACGCGTTTGGCATATCCCCCGCCGAGGTACCTATGACCGGACAGTACACGAACCATTCCCCCGCGGATGTCCTCTCCGCCGCCGCCGACGCGACGGACCGCACGGCGAACATGCTGGAGGAAAGCGCCGAGAACATGGACCGCGCACACGACGCTCAGGAGGCGTCCCTGCAGCGTATCCTTCAGACGCTCACCGCCAACGCCGACGCCATCGCCACGCTGTCGCAGTCACGCGCGAGGGATGCTGCGGCTAGGGAGGCGAGGGAGGAGGTGGAGGCGTTCGTGTCCGAGGAGCTCGAGGCGGAGTTCGAGGAGGAGACACCCGCGCCCGCGCTCTCGCCCGGGGATGGCGAAATGAGCCCGGGCTCGCAGATCAACCCGGTGTCGTCGATCGTGGTCCGTCGCCCCTCTCTCTCCACCGGCGACATCGCGGAGACGGTGCGCCGCGTGATCGCCGAGCTGGGTGACTTCTCCCCGGATGAGCTCGCCGAGGCTCAGGCTTCCGAGGAGGTTTTTCGTCACCGCACCGCGGATATCGTGTCAAACGTCGTNGCGCAGCTGGGTGATTTCTCAGGNGACGAGGTCGAGATGTCGCGCGCCGAGGCTGAGCTGCACAGACACGAGCTGGCCGAGTCGGTGGCTCAGGCNGTGTCGGAACTGGCGGACTTTGGTTGGACCCTGCCCCCTTCTAGCCCGACAAGGGATGATGAGTAGTTTTAGTTTGATGAAATNCATCGTTTCTAGAATCCATCGTTTCTAGGCTTCGTCCGGGCCGCTCTGTCNCGCGCCGGAGGAGCGCGACCGGGTCACGNCACCTCCGCCTATNGGGTCGTCCTCCTCATCTTCGAACAGCTGTCTGGTGAGNAGCGCCTCGGCATCGGCATCCGCCCGAACCACCGCCTCGACATGTCCACCCTCCATCACGCTGCCCCCCGCCCCTCCCTCCTCCATCGCCTCGAGAACTTCATTGCCGGCGTCGCCGCCTGCTCCGATGCCGTCCAATATTTCAGCCACTATGTTATCCGCCGCGTTGGTGATCGGGTCCTCGTTGCCTTCATGGTCCATCCTCGTGTGCTCCTGCAGAAAGTCCAAAATCTGCCTCGGGTTCAAGTCGGGGTGCCTCTGTTGCAGGATGTGGAAGAAGTCGGGGACCGGCACCACTTCCTTCATTCGATGCCCCGGCCTGTGCCGCTGATTGAACCGGCCCGCGATGAAGTCATTGTGACGTTCGTCGTGATCGAACCTGCTCTGAACCATGCCGTGACACGCGCCGCACAGGTCAAAACCCATGCGCTCCGGGCAGTCGACGCAACGGAACCTTCGACCCCGGATCGGGTACACGCCGCACGCGTCGCATCCCACGGCAACGTGCACAAAGGTGTCGGGGTCCGGCCTCGGGATGGTATTCGGATCGATACCCTCGGGGACCGCGCCGGGCAAAGCGTCTTCCTCCTCCTCTTCCTCTTCTTCGTGTTCTTCCTCTTCTTCTTCGTGTTCTTCCTCCGAATCTTCTGATCCGTACTCCACCTCAAGGGCTTCTTCCTCGTCCTCCGATCCTTGCAACATACGTGGGTCGAAAGTATACCGATGCGGCTTCTCGCCCCTTGTCGCCGCCTCCTCTCGCGCCGCCGCCGCACTCCGCGCCTCTTCGGCGAGTGGGCTGGCCTCGATGACGGTCTGCATCAGCTTGCACACGTCCGGCATCTCGTCTCCGACGATCCTCATGCAGCATTCGGGGTGNGGGCACACGCTCGTGGACCCGGCGCCAAAGGTCAGGTGACTCGTCGCGCANTGTTTGCACACGGTGTGCCCGCAGGTAAGAACGCACGGCTCCCACAGGCAGTGATGATGTATGCCCATATCGCACTTCACGAAGTCACATACGAAGCGAGTCTTGAAGTCAGAGTCGCCCGAGGTCTCGGGTTCCTGTTTCTCCAGTAAGTCAAACACCTCTGGCCCGTTCCCTTGGCTGATTAAGCGCATTGTTTTCATGTCTCTTTTATTGCACAGCTCGAGGGTCCAGCNGACACCGAACAGCTCCGATTGGCCATCGTTCGGGCTGAAGTTCCCATCCTTCTTCTCCTCCTCGTATTGTTCCCTCAGCCTCTGAGCGTACTCTTTGGGATACGTCCTCCCCAGATATGCGTGGAGATCATCGCAGACCGCGGGGAGGTTGTTGAAGGGCCTCCTGCAGGTGGGGCACGCGCTCTTGTCGAAGACGTCCATGCTCTTGTGCTCGCACCAGAAGCAGAAAACGTGCCCGCATGACCCCACGACGGGCTTACACACCATCTCAAGGCACACGGGACATTTCCAGTCCTCGATACTCGGGGCGGTCGTACTCGCCATCGCTCCAAGATCTGAAAATATTGTTGACAGGACGCGAANTGAAAGCGATTTTTCCGAGGTCTCAGATCTGTCGTCGCGCAGAGTGACGCTGCGCTAAGGAGCGGTCACCGAGATCACCATGGGGGAGAAGGAAGGACTCAAGATCGAGAAGAAGGGCGACGCCGAGGTCGCCCAGGTGGAGGCCGACATCGTCAAGCTCAAGAATGAGGCCGCCCAGGTGCGACCACGCCCGCCGTGACCTTTCAAAGCGTCATCCCCCCTTTTCCACCCTCCCCTTTAAACCTCTCGAGGAACCCGACCCGACCGACGCGCTGACCACGCCGCATCCCTCCCCGCAACGCAGCCCGGCGCGATGCTCACGACGATCGAGAAGATGCTCGCGCAAGAGAAGACCTACCGTCTGGTGCGTTCGCCGTCCCCACGCGCGGGATCCGCCCAGATCTGACCAACCCGCCCGTTGGTTGATGATCTTCGCCCCAGTTTTGATCCGCGATCTGACCCCGACCCCCGTCCATTTCCCCCTATTCCCGCAGCAAGCGGACTTCGTCGCGACGCCCAGGTACTGCGTCGGTATCATGCAGGTGCTGCACGCGGCCGGCGACTGGAAGGGCATCAACGAGCACATCGTGCTGCTCTCCAAGCGCCGCGCGCAGCTCAAGCAGGCCATCAGCGCCATGGTCAAGGAGGCCATCACCTACATCGACAGGGCGCCCGACCTCGCGGTCAAGACGGATCTCATCGAGACCCTCAACACCGTCACCTCCGGCAAGATCTTCGTGGAGGTTGAGAAGGCCCGTTTGACCCGCGCGCTCGCCAAGATCAAGGAGGAGGCTGGCAAGATCGACGAGGCTGCCTCCATCATGCAGGAGGTTGCGGTTGAGACGTACGGGGCGCTGTCCAAGCACGAGAAGCTCTTCTTCATCGAGGAGCAGGTGCGCCTGTGCCTCGATAAGGGTGACTACATCCGCGCCCAGATCCTCTCCAGGAAGATCAACGCCAAGTCCTTCGACGAGATTGTCAAGGCTGAGAAGAAGGCGGCGTTTGAGGCGGCGAAGAAGGCTGGCGAGGACGTGAGCCAGATGGACCTGGACAAGGACATGACGGAGGAGGAGCGCGCCAAGGAGGAGAAGAAGAAGAACGCGAGCGTGGAACACGCGGAGGGTTACTTCGAGGCGACGGACCCGACCATCCCGCCCGTGCCCGAGCTCAAGCTGCGCTACTACAACCTCATGATCCGCTTCCATAGCCATAGCAACGAGTACTTAGAGATCTGCAGGTGCTACCAGAACATCATGGAGTGCGAGGGCGTCAAGGAGGACCCCTCGAAGTGGACTCCGGTGATGAAGAAGGTGGTCTGGTACGTGGCGCTCGCCGCCAACGAGCCCATGCAGCAGTCCCTGCTGCATCAGATCTCCAAGGATGCCAAGCTCGCCGACCTGCCCCTGCACAAGCAGCTCATGAAGCAGTTCACCACGAAGGAGATCATCCACTGGGACACCCTCGCCGCCGCGTTCGGCAGCGAGATGGCGGCGGAGGCGGACATCTTCGGGGGCGAGGANGGGGANAAGCGCAAGAACGACCTCAGGCAGCGCGTCATCGAGCACAACCTGCTCGTCATCGGCGCCTACTACTCCCGCGTCGCGCTGTCGCGGCTGGGCGAGCTCCTCTGCCTNCCGGCGGATGAGACGGAGAAGCACCTCTCGGACCTGGTGACGTCCAAAAAGGTGAGCGCCAAGATTGACAGGCCGGGCGGTGTGGTGGACTTCAAGACCCAGGCGCAGGGCGCGGACTGGCTCCTGAACCAGTGGGTGGGCAAGATCGACAAGCTCCTCAACACCCTGGACAAGGCCAACCACCTCATCCACAAGGAGGCGATGGCCCACAAGGTATCCCTCGAGGCTTGAGAGACGTAAAGTGGACTAGGATGATTCGTTGTGAAATATGTCGTCTATGGGTTGCTACTCCCTTCCGTTCGATCGTCCCTCGGTATTCGGTCCGCGCTCAGCCCCAACCGCTTCTCGTCCTTCTTCGCCGGCGCCTGGTGATTGGCGTCATCTGTTGGATCCCCCTCGGTTTGCTTGCCGTATACCACCGCGGAGAACTTCCCTGATGCGTCCGGCATCGTGCACGCGTTCTCACACGCCACTCTACACGTCTCCAGCGCTCCCTCGGCGATCGCGCTCGTGGTCGCCCTCTCGCACGCCGCCAGGCAACCCGACTCGCACGCGTCCTCCCTGGTTGTGTACGAGCCGAGGGACCCTTGCGTGGCTATCGCCTGCTTGTCGACCCCTTCCACGTGCGCGAACACCCTGATGTTGTGCTGCGCCATCGTCGGGTCGTCATCGGGGCTGGAGGAGGTGACCAGACCCCTGACGCGGATCCAGTTGAACATCCCTGCTGCCCTCGAGATGCGCCCTCAGCAGTGGCCGGGGCTGACATTTCTTAGCTGGATTTCGCTATCCGTTCAGAAGCGCCCCGCTGCGCGACACTCTCGACGGCGGGGTCGATTCCGCGTCACAGCTCGAGTGTCATCCGTCATGTCTTTCATGGCCGTCGCCATGAACACGGTGCCCGCGATGCGCCGCGCCGTCCCCGACTCGGGAACGGCGCGGCGAACCTCGCGTCCTCGTCATCACGGAAACGCGACACGAAGGATGAGGAGGGTGCCGTCGTCACCGCGTTTCGTCGCGTCGGTGGGCACGATAGAGCGACGCGAGGAGTTGAAAGTCATCCAGACCGGGTTCAAGCGCGGCGGCATGCCCCTCAAGGATGGGGCAACCCTCGCGGCTCGGCTCATGGAGGGGTCCGACGTCAAGAGCGCGACCGAGGTCATGACCGAATCGTTCAGGGGATCCCCGGACGAGCGCCCGAGAGCACGCGTCGCCAAGTACCTGCTGGATCAGCTCGAGTCGAACCCCGACGAGGTCTGCCTCGTCGGCGTGGACGAGGCATCGGACGAGGTGGTGGCCATCGTCACGCTCTCGTTCTCGCAGGCGGCGAGGGGAGGAGCCGACGCGGGCGCCAGAGGCGGAGCCGGCTCTGGCGCCAGGGCCCTCCCGTCCCCGCCCGACGCCCCGTACCTGTGCAACATGGCGGTGAGGGAGTCCGCGCGGGGGAAAGGGGTCGCCAAGGCGCTGCTCGGCGCGTGCGATGAGCTCGTGGTGGAGATGGGCGGCGCCGACATTTGGCTCCACGTCCGCCAGAACGACCCGGTTGCCACGCAGCTGTACACCGGAGCCGGGTATCGGATAGAGGCGACGGAGGAGAAGAAGGCGGTGATGTTCTTCAAGCAGAAGGGCGACGGGGTGGCGCTGATGCGCAAGGAGCTCGTGCCGGGGGGTGCCAACTCGATATTCGCGTAGCCAAACGAAGTGTCAAAGGCGTTATAACTAGTCTGTGTTGTTTGCTATACTCGCTAACCCGATGATCACCCGCTGCCCACCCTACCCAGCCTGCTGTCCGTCTTCGGGTCGCTCGTGTACTCCTGCATCTGCACCAGCAGCGCGTCCACCGCCGACTGCAGCACCCGGAGGTCGTTGACGTGCAGCACCCGGAGCACGTTCACCGCCGCAGTCACCGCCGGACAAAACCCGTCGCAACCATCCGGGCCCAACGCCACCCCACTGGGAAAGTCTTCGGGGCGGAGGTTCCATCGTTCGTCGTGTTGGGACCCTCCATCGGTATCCTCGGTTACCTTGGCCTCAACCTTGGACCAGAAAGGAGCGACGAACCTCTCCACCGCGTCGACGCACGCATCCGCTAATTCCTCGATGGTGCCGCCCATCCCCGTCGTCGTTGGTTGATCCACGCGCGTCGTCGCATCCACGCGCAGCGCCGCCGCGAGGTCATCCAGCCGGGATCTGAGCGCGGGATCCGCGAGGCCGCGCATCCTCGGCCGAGACGCGTCGTCGTCGTACCCGCCCGCGCCGGTAACCCGCCCCCCCGCGGAGGTCTTCTGTCGCTTCGGCGGGGGCGGGGCGGCACCGATGGATGCGAGCTTGAGGTCCTTCACCACCGCTCCGAAGTCCACGGCGTTGTCCCTGTAATCCAGCGCGACCGCCTGCTCCAGGAGGTAGTCGAACACCCGCGATGTCTGCGCCGCGTCCGTGGCGTCCAGCTCGCACCCGGTCTCGGTGACGAGCGACGCGAACGCCGAATTCCACGCGGCGGCGGGCGCATCCACCGCGCGCAAGGGCCCGCGCGCGTCCATGGGTGTCGCCCTGATCTTGGTGTCCTCCAGCCACACTATGAACTCGCGGAAGGCGCGGTCATCGAGCGTGAGCGCCGGGACGCCCTTGGCGTACCCGAGCGCGTCCACCGCCAGCGCCCGCACGCGCGCGCCGAGCACCATGCTCTCGCGCCTTCGCCTCGAAGTGTGCACATTTCGGTCTCGTTTCGTTTCGTTTCGTTTCGTCGAGAGAGGCAAGGTTGTCGAGGCGCGCGGGGCTTCGAGGTCGTATCGCGGTCGATCGGGCGGCGCAGACTCGGGCGCGCGACGCCGATGTCGATGGCCAATGCCATAGCTTGGCCTGCGTTCCCCCGGCCGCGGGTCACCTCGCGCGTACCCTCGCCGGCGGGCACGCCGGAGTCAGGGAGCCCGGCCGATATCGACGAACGAGCCACGACGAACGACGAAAAGGGCGTGGAGAGTGGGCGGAAAGACCTATGCGGGCTCTCCCCTTCCGGCACCGACGCCGTATCCGACCCGCTCGACTCGCATCCGCTGAGATCCACCGTGCGCGATGCCCACGCGGGCCTCGGCGGCGCGCGTGCTTCGCATCGCGACGGCGAGTACGCCAAGTTCCGCGCGGTGCTCCGCAAGAACTTCGTCCTGAAGACGAGGGGTTCGCAACTGTGGTGCACGATACTGGAGGTGCTCGTCCCCGTCGCCTTCATCGCGCTCATGTGCCTCCCGCGGCTCTTCATCGCGGACGAGTCCGTGGAGATGACCCTGCACCGCCCGGCGCCCATCCAAAGCCTCACGTGGAGCGGCCGCGTCCCCGGCGGACCCACCGGCGACGGCCCGTACAGACTCCTCTGGTCGCCCAACGCAAACCCCGACGCCAAGCGGGTCGCGGAGTCCGCCGCGATCGACCTGCTCTGCGGCGGAGGTTTCATGACGCAGGTGGCGCTCGCGTCCTCCATCGAGCTCAACCAGGACGCCATCGCCGAGCACGGCATCCTCGATATACCGGAGGTGCTCGCGGGGTGCAGGAACGATCCAACCGCCTGCGCAGGGTTCGTAAAGCAGAGGGGCGGATACGACGGCCTCGGCCGCGACTCGTTCACCGTGAACCCGCTCACCCTCAACTGGCTCTGCACCGAACAGTGCGTCACCGACACGAAGTGCTACAGACCGGTCATCGAGGAGTTCCTCATCGGGTTCCCGTCCGAGGCGAAAGCCATGGAGCGCGCGCTCGAGCTCGCGGAATGGGGCCGGTCGGTGGTGGCGGTGGTTTCACTCCCGCCCGATCTCACCCCGACNGACCGACGCATCGAATACACCATACGCGTCAACGCCACGGACGTGCCCACGGGCGACATGGGCACCAAGTGGTCCACCGAGAAGTTCGAGCGGTGGGTCGTGGGCGAGAACGACCGGTGGAGGCGGTACTGGAGCTACGCCAACGTGCAGAAAAGCTTCGACCAGGCGCTCATGAGTCTCACCGCCCCGCTCGACCCCGCGGATCCGGCGCCCCGAGGCGTACGACTCGCAGCCTCGATCAAAGGCTACCCGTTCCCGGCGTACAGCACCAACCTCGGGTCCACGTTCGCGTCCGTGTTCTTCGGGCTCGTGTACGTGTTCACCTTCTGCATCACCGTGGTCGTGGTGGTGAAAGGAATCTGCGTGGAGAAGGAGCTGAGGATCCGGGAAGGGATGAAAATCTTCGGTCTGAGCGACTTGGCGTACTGGAGCTCCTGGTTCGTGACGAGCTACGCCAGCCTTCTTCTCGTCAGTTTACTCGTCTCGCTGGTGGGTATATACCCGTTCAGGTACACCGACTGGACCCTGACGTTCGCGTTCCTCGCGCTGTGGACCTGCCAGCTGGTGGCGTTTTGCTTCTGTCTCACGACTTTGTTCTCCAGCGCGAAAGTNGCCGCCATCGCATCCGCGCTGGTGTACGTGGTCACCTGGGTCCCCGGCGTNAGCGCCGTGGCTGCTGATAACATGGGCGGCGACTCGTGGATCGCATCGTGCGTCATGATGCCCGCGACGTGCGTGTACATGTGGGGATGGGTG
>JGI24539J26755_10001514_pt1 | contig 10743 bp, 8 predicted proteins | sample NorSeaMetagenome_2_FD_26755 | JGI IMG/M metagenome (IMG submission 26755)
CCGTTCGTCCCGCCCTTCGGCGATTGCCGAAACTTTGGCGAATGTCTACTGTCCATCTCCGCCGCTAAACTCATCGCCGCCTCGGACCGTGGTCCTTGCCCGACGTGTCCGAGTGGCATGTCCGCGACGCTGAACGCCCGTTGCGACGGCGCGTAGTTCGGGTGGTATCCCCCGCTGGGCATCCCTAAACCCGCGAGTTGGTTTCTCGCCGCCAATTCGTGCGCTCGAGCGTTTGCGTCTCTAACTGCTCTGTCCGCGTTGACGGTCCTCTCGCTCCGGGCGTCGTCGTCGTGCGCGCGTACGCTCCCCGGGGATATCCCCGGGGATGACCTGGCGTTTGGTGATGGCAAGGTCATGAGCCCCGGTGTGGTCTCCGCGGCGCGCCTTTCTTCCAGCGTGACTTCGTCTCCGTCCAACACCAGCAACGAGGGCAACATGGCGATGACTCGCATACGATAGTTGGGCTCGAGCGCGCACGGGTTATCGCAGAGCCACAGGGTCCGCATGCGCTCCAGGCCGACGAGGAACCGCACCTCGTCGAGGTCGGCGATGTCGTTCTTGCGCAGGTGCAGGTCCACCAGGTTGGCGCACCGCGCGAACACGCGGAGGGACGCCAGCTTGTTGACGCTCAAGGAGAGGGATTCGAGGTTTGGCATTCGCGCCACGACGTCGACGTCGGTGAGGGAGCAGCCCCACAGGTTGACGTTGCGCACGCCGTACAGGCTGCTGCATTTGGTNTTCTCCAGCACGAGCTTCTCGGTGAGCCTCACCATGGTCCTCACCGCGGTGTGCGCTTGAGCCCCTTGGACGCCCCTTGATGTGTGCGAGTTCGAATTGGGCTCGCGAGGCACAGCTGTCTGTGGGGGTCGCCTCGGATTCACCAAAAACCTCCCGTTTGGTTTTCCTCACCAGTCGATCGTGGCGGGTGGATAGGGCGACCGACGGGGACGATGAACGGTAGGAAAGATGGGAAACACGTGATGATGACGTTGGTGTACATCGTGGGGTGGGCATGCGCCAGCAGCGGGCTCATCTTCCTCAACAACCACCTCCTGACCGAGGACGGCTTCCACTACCCGATGACCCTGTGCAGCATGGGGTGAGGCGACAGTGCCCTCTTTTCTCCCACCCATCCCTAGCCGCCCTTCGTCCCTTCCAATCCCGCGAAAGCCCGAACCCGCGCCACGTACCACGTCTCATCTCACGCCATCACACTCATCACACTCGATCCCGCGTACCAAACACACACAGGCTCGCCGCGTCGTGGACTATATCCAGCGTCATGGTCAACGCCGGGTACGTCAAGCTCGATAAATCTCGAGACATCTCACCGCGGTGGTACTGCACGCACATCCTGCCCATCGGCGCGTTCGCCGCGATATCCCTCGCGCTGGGTAACTACACGTACCTCTACCTCAGCGTGAGCTTCATCCAGATGCTCAAAGCCGCGGTGCCGTGCGTCACGATGATCGTTTTGGTGGCGACGGCGCTGGAAAAGCCGCATCGCATGACGGTGCTCGGCGTGCTCATCTTAACCTTCGGCACCGCGCTCGCGGCGTACGGGGAGATCGCGTTTCAGTGGATCGGTGTCATAATGATGTTCTCCTCGGAGTTCTCCGAGGCGTTCCGCATGGCGGTGTTGCAGTACCTGCTGGGTAACCTGCGCTTCGACTTGATCGAGGGNCTCTACGTGATGGCTCCGGCTTCTTTTGCNTTTTTAGCGTTGGGCATCGCTGTGTTTGAGTTTCAGACGTTCCAGGAAGAGGACGGCTTCGCTAAGATCACCGGACGGCCTCACAAGTACCTCGCGGCGGCGTTCCTCGGGTTTTGCGTCAACTTGCTGACGCTGGCGGTCATCAAGAGCACGAGTTCGCTCACGTTCAAGGTTATGGGTCAGGTTAAAAATACGTTGGTGATTTTGGTCTCCGTCGCGGTGTTCGGCAGCGAGATTACGTTCTTGCAGGTGGTGGGGTACTCGATTAGCATGTTGGGGTTCGTCGTGTATCAGCGGGGGAAACAGGTACAGACGAAAGCGGAGGAACGGGAGCGGGAGGATGGCTACGAACGCGTGGACCAGCAGATGGAACAGAAAGGGGAGGCTTGAAAAAATAATAGCGCTCGGGGAAGTCGGCGGCGGATGTGCGAATGCACGGGCAACCTTCGTCTCGTTTAGGTTCTTTCTTAGGCCGCGACGCGCGTTTAGGCCACTGCCGCGCGTGCGTGACGTTTAGTACGAATCAATCAAACCGTTTTACATCGTTTAGCCGCTTCTAAACCGCCACCGTTCCGAGGGAGAACCCGCCGCTGCTTCGGCCCCATCCCTCTTACAACCTCCTCACTGAATGAATCACGTGACGCATCCTGTGTTCACGTCACGTGCGTACACACGACTGACTTAACGCCCCGTGGGAGCGGCACCGCGCTGACCCGCCTGGCTCGCCATGAGCTCCGCCTCGTAGTTGCGTTTCTCGAACACGTCCGTCCCTTTCTGAATAACGCGGTCGATGAGCCCGTACTCGATGGCTTGCTGCGGCGTAAAGTACCTGCGCCTGTCGAGCTCCTCCTTGACAACCTCCACGGGCTTGCCGGAGAACTCCGACATGAACCCCATGTACGTGTCCTCGCACACCTCAATCTCGTTCGCCTTGATCTGAACGTTCACGCTCGTGTCGAAGGTTCGGTTCAGCTTGGGCGGGTGCGTCATGATCTGCGCGTTGGGCAGCGCGTGCCTGCACCCTTTGTCACCCGCCGCGAGTAACATGGCGGCGTTCCCGTAGCACTTACCCACCGCCACGGTGTGGATCTTGGGCCGGATGTACCTCATCGTGTCCAGGATGGCGTACGCCTCGCTGTCCACTCCGACGCACTCGCCCTTCTCGTTGATGCTCCCCGGGGACATGATGTACACGTACCCTGGGCGGTCCACTTGCTCGTAGTTGAGGAAGAGGAGCTCCGCGACGACGAGCTCGGTGACCGCGGGGAGGAGCGGCATGCCGATGTACACGATGCGCGCGTTGAGGAGGAGGGAAGGGAGATCGGGCGGGGGACCCGCGCCCGCGCCCGCCATCCCGCCCGCCGCGGCCATGGTGAACCCGCCGGAGGAGTCGCGCCCGCCGCCCGCCATGGCGGTGATGGCGCTGGCGGGCGGGGACTGCTCGGATGGGATCTCTTTGCGGTAGGCGGCGCGCGCGGAGATCTTGAAAGGATCGACGGACGGGCGCATCGGGGATGTCTCGCCCTCGAGTCCGAACATGGCGATCTGCTTCGAGGAGAGCCCCGCGACGCCCTTCTTCTCGGCGAGCTTGAACTCGGGGGTGCCGGGCATGACGAGCTGCTTCTCGCGCTTCAGCGGGGACTGGAACTCTTCGGGGATCAACGAGTCGCCGAGGCCCGCGCGGATGGGCGCGACGACGCGGGCGCGGGTGCCGTGGACGGCCGCCCTCGTTGCCCTGAGGGGCGCGCACTTGCCCAGATTCCTTGAGGTGGGTAGGGTTTTCTTGCCGGTCGCGAGGACCGGCGCGGAGGCGGTCAGGGTGAGCGCCATGTCGGTCGTGTGGCCCGTGCGAGGTGCTGTCGCGGGTGTAGACCGGGTCTGTCGCGTCACGAACCTGCGTGCGTGCGCGGCTGCTTGTCGCGACGGTCGGGGGGGCGCGTTACCGGAGACGTCAATTGCACCGTATCCGAGTTGGCAAAAGATCTGGCCCCCGAACGGTGCCTTCGGTAAGCATCGTTTCTTTTAATTCCCGTATGGGCAATTAGTATGAAGACGTGTTCTGTTAATAAAACACGACGTCATACTAATTGCCTATAAGTGTTATGAGAATTAAAATAAACTCATCAGCGTGGTGACGTCGACAGTTGAGGGACTTCTGAGAACACGCACATCGAAGGACACGCCGCTCGATGTCGTTCGCGCTCGTCACCGCCGTATCGGCGCCCCGCGCGGGCGTCAAACCCATCCACACCCGGCGCACATCCCGCCCGACCCCGCGTCTCATCCCCCCCCGCGCGGTCGAGGGCGCGTCACCGTCCCCAGCAGCAGATGAAACCGTCGCGCAAGATCCCGGCAAGAAGCGACGTCCCGAGCTCGCGTGCCCCATCTGCCTTCGCCCGTTCGTCGCGGGCACCACGTGCGCGTGCTGCTCCAGGACGTTCCCGACGACCGACGGTGCCGTCCTGGACCTGTGCCTGGACGCCGGCGGCGCGAACGGCACGTACACGGACCCACCGCTTCGCAAGTCCGGAACCGCACTTTTCCAAAGCGACGCCATCTCGGGCATCTACGAGAACGGATGGAGGCAGAGCTTCGCGTGGGCGGGGTTCCCGGGCGAGCAGACGGAGTGGGAATACTCGATGGAGTACATCCGAGACGCGGGGTGCGCCGGCGGGGTTTTACTGGACGTGTCGTGCGGCAGCGGTCTATTCACGCGAAGGTTCGCGGCGAGCGGCGAATTCGACCACGTCGTAGCGAGTGATTATTCTGCGTCTATGATGAAGCAGACACGGGCGTACTGCGACGATAACGAAGAGACGGCCAAGGCGGTCAAGGACGGTACGCTGTCGTTCGTCAAGGCGGACGTGGGACGCTTACCGTTCGCGACGGGCAGCGTGGACGCGGTTCACGCCGGCGCGGCTATGCACTGTTGGCCATCGCCGTCCGCCGCCGTCGCGGAGATATCGCGCGTGTTGCGCCCGGGCGGCGTCTTCGTGGCCAGCACGTTCATGGACCCGACGTCCATGCTCGGNGANGTGTTCGGCGCGGGCGCGGAGNNGGCGGCGGCGCCCCTCTCCGAGGCTTTCATTCGCAGCGGCGTGGGCACGGGCGGCGCTTTTAACCAGTTTTGGAGCGAGCGCGAGTTACGGGATTTGTGCGGCGGGATGTGCGGTTTGGAGAACTTCGAGCGGCGCAGGTCCAGGCAGTTCATCCTCTTCCGGGTCAACAAACCTGTTTAGCTAGTAGTAATGTTAGCTAGTTGGATACGTGTGTTCGAGATGGATGGATGATACTATACACTCTCGTGGCTCGTTAAAAACTCGCGAGGAGGAGGATGGAGGTAATAGCGTCCGTTCCCCTTCTTCTCTCTCTCTACTAATAGACCCGACCGGCCACACTTCACACGGCCTTCTCACCACTTAACTCGGCCTTCTCACCACTTAACTCGGCCCACTCATCTCACTTTACTTGGCCTTCTCCTTCTTCTTGGTGTACGTCTTGACGTAGAACTGACCGAAGAGCACCAGCATGTTNGTCATGACGAACATCTGCGACCACGGCAGAATTTTGGGGCAGTGCCCGTCGTAGATGACGAAGCACGAGTGCGCGAATACGATGGCGAACTGTAACATCTGCGCCATGGTGATGTACTGCTTCCACGGGCACCTGATCTTCAGCGCCGCCATGAGGTAGTACGAGTACATGATGACGTGGATGCCCGCGTTCATGCAGGCGCCAAAGTACGCGTCGACGCAATCGTTATTTTTGATCACGAAGCAGACCATCCACCACGCCCAGATGAGCAGGCAGTGGTGGTAGATGTGGAGGAAGCTCAGTTGCTTGTTCTTCTTCCGTAGGACCATGAACACGGTGTCGAGGAGCTCGAGGTACTTGTTGTTGTAGTGGAGCCAGATGGCGAGGCAGATGTAGAACGAGTTNGGGTCGGTCCATGACAGGCGGCCGCCCCACGCTTTCACGCCGAGGCGGTTNAGNTCGGCGATGAAGAGCGCGACGGTGATGATGTTGAACACGGTTTGGTACGCGTTGTACACCAGCATGAACCCCTTCGGTTCGAACGCCTCCCGCCGCGCCATGATCTTCGGGCCGAAGTAGCACATGGAGAGGTACAGGACGGTGGCGGTGGCTGGCAACGCGACGGACAGATCGCCAATCCAGGCCACGACGTCCTGCTTACCCTCGGCGAGGAAGCCCGCGCCGGGGACGGAGTACCAGTACATCACGTACGCATAGATGCCGAAGCACAGGGTCGCGACGGCGGGGAAAGCCATCGTGGTCCAGCGCAGCGCGCGATGCAATGGCCGTTGGGGTTGGGGCGTTGGATTTAATTCTCTGGATAGACTTTGGCTTTCTCGCCAACTGGCAAACTCTGAAGAAGAGGACGCGACGTCACCACCCGCCCACTCTTTGACGCGCTTGGCCTCGGCGCCGTTCGGTTCGCAAACCACTCGATCCGGATGTCGTCCATCACGGCGACCACCGCACTCGCGCGCGTCGCCCCCAAGGAGGCGCTCAGCGCGCGCGTCCGGGGCCCCAAGCCCACGCGCTCGGTCCTCGCCAAAAACTCACGGATGATCATGAGATCGCGATCGCGATCTCTTCGATGCGACGCCGCCGCCGAGGATGGTTCCTCCTCCGAGAGCGCATCTCTCCCACACGCGTTCGCGAAGGCGTACGATGCCGTCGGCGACTGGCTCGTCGCGCACCCGGCGCCCGCGTGGCTCGTCAACTCCCCGCTCAAGACCCGCATCACCCAGCTCCTCGCCGGCCCGTCCTACGACCCGGCGACGTCACTCGCGACAGTCCAGAAATTCATCGCGTCCGACGACGTCGTGGTCTTCAGCGCCACGTACTGCCCCTTCAGCGCCGCCGCGAAGGCCGCGCTGACCGACGCGGGCGTTCCCTTCACGGCTGTGGAGTGGAACACCACGGATGGAGGTGCAGGTTTCGCACCCGCGCTCGCGGAACTCACCGGCCGAAGCAGCATACCGTCGGTGTGGATCAACGGCGAGTACGTCGGGGGGNGCAACGACGGGTGCCCGGGAGTTCGCCCGTTGATCAAGTCCGGCGGGCTGGACGCTAAGCTCGAGGGGTGCTCGGTACGGGTGCGGGACTCGCGGGCCGCTCGCGTCGCGGAGAATAGGCGGAAAAGCGCGAACGTCGCGGTGGCTAAACAGACTGACCGACAGCCGCAATTGGCGTATGCGTTCGCCATGAGTGACGGCGGCGTTGATGGCGGCGACGAGAGCGGGGACGAGAGCATGAACAGTACCAACTTACCGCCGGAGATGCTTCGTAAGGACATATGGGAGGGCGAGGGGATGGAAAAGTTGGGCGAGACGGTTAAGAATTGGGGTTTGTTCTTCGTGGTGTTCATGGCCGTCGGCGCCGGTGTGGTTGCGGCGAACACGTACAACGANGGCGCCGCGTTCGTGGACTTCCAGGACTACGAATCCCCCGACGAGGCCGTCGTGGCGGCGCTCAAGAAGTAGATGATGAAGAACTTGATTAATTGGTGACGTTTTCGTCTTTTGAATAAAGGTACCTTCCCTCCCCTCCCTTTCCCGTTCGTTCGGTCATCACTCAGTGCCCTTCCTCGGCGAGCCTGTGCACGTGTATGAGNTCGTGCCTGGTGATGATCCCCTCCAGACGCCGCCCGTTGTCGCTCACCACGCACAGGTGTCTCACGCCCAGCCGAGCGAACAAAGCGTGTACCCTCGCGAGTTTCATACACGAGTCAACCGTCCACGGAGCCTTGTCCACCGCGTGCGTCAGGTCCACCATGCGGCTCAGTTGAGTGGATGGGACGTTCATCACGCCCTCGCGCAGCCTGTTGACGATGCTCGTGCCCTCCTTGAGCTCGTCGAAGTGGTTCTCGTCGCCCCGGCGCTCAAACGCGGGCTGCGCTCCGCTTCTCATAGCGGCGGCTCCGACCCGCGCCGGTACGTCGACGTCGCTTCGCGGCACGTTCTTCTTAGTTCCCCCCGCGTTTCGAACGGATCCGGCACCTCCGATCCCGGCGAGCTTACCCATCCCGGCGGTCGGGTGGAGGCTGTGCAGGCCTCGTTTCGCGTTCCGCGACGTCCACCGAGCGAGCGAGCGCATGAACTCGTATCCCTCGGACGCCTTAGGCGTCGCGGGCGGTAGCGAAGAGTCCGCCGTCTTCAACGAGCTCGTGTCACTTTCGTCCGTGAGCTCGGCGTCCGTGTCGCTCGTGTCCGCGCTTCCTCGTTCTCGTTCGTCGTCCTCGCCGTCGATGTCGATGCAAACCTGCGACAGGTGGTCCACTTTCGTGGTTTCCTCGTCGGCGGAGCGGATGCCCTCGACGCACCATTTGTCGATGCTCTTGCGGGACCACGAGGACCGGCCGGTGTTGGACAGCAGCGTGCTCCGTCTCGGTTTCGCCACCGCCTCTTCCGCGGAAGAAGCGTCGGTGTCGGTATCGGCGTCGGTCTCGAGGACGATTCGGAGTACCCGCTGTAACATGGCCCGAGTGACGAGCCCGCCCAGCCCCGTGTTGTTCTCAACGTCGTCGAGAACCGGGAACGCGTTTTCATCCGTTAAGAGCAACGCGTTCAACAACACCTCAAGCCGCTCCTGCTTGCGGAACGCGATGATGGGCCCGCGTCGACTGTCGGCTTCCTTGAGCGCATCGCCGATCTTAACCGACGCCGTGGAAGGGTGCGCGTCGTGCTCGAGGAAAGGTACCCCTTTCGCGATGATCGATCGTTCGTCGAGCGAGTGCGACACGATGGCCATGGAGACCGCCCTGGCGATGACACACGCCAGGATGATGGGCGCGAGGACGTCCATGGACGCGGTGGCCTCGATGATGATCACAGTCACCGCCGCGGTCATGCGGGTAAAGCCGCTGAGCATCGCGGCGGATCCGATCAGCGCGTACGTACCTTTGTTCACCGCCGGTGATAACTTCTCGGCGAGGAATCCGAACAGCCGTCCTAAACTGGCGCCCATGAGCATGTTCGGTATGAAAACGCCCGCGGGAAAGGCGCCGCCGAAGGTGACGGACGCGATGAAGAAGAAGTACGCGAGGAACGCAAACACCACGGGCGCGGTGAACAGCCGTTCGCTGTACAGCTCGTCCCTGGCGAAGAGGTGCTTCACTACGCCCTCCTCGTTTTGTAACATCAGCGTCGCCATCTCGCTGAAATCGCCTGGATCGCACGTGTACTGCACGAACGTCCGCGGGATGTATATCGCCGAGGACAGCAGCGACCGCGCGGCGCCGGAGACGAGCTGATCCGTGGATGAGTCCGATTCGTCGATGCCGATTGAATCCCCGTCGTTCGAAAGTAGTCTGCGGCCGGTGTACACGTTGAGGCTCCCGTCCGGTCCGTACTCGTTCGACGTCGTGGGCGCGGGGCGGCACCCGAACGCCGCGGGAAGTAACACCTGCATCGACGCGTTGAGCGCCGCGCCGATCACCGCGTCAAGCCACATCCCCCACCTCGTGGCCATGGCATCCCTAACGAAACGAGGCGTCCACCGGCCGGGGTTCCGTCGCCACTTTCCAAAAAAGTCGGCGGATATCGTAAAAGCCGCGCTCAAAGCACCCGCGAGCGCCGCCAAGATCGCGACTAAAGGCAGGTCCTGGACCCCCCAGCCGGTGCTCGAGCCGTTCGGGTCGCTGATCACCAAGGAGGCGTAGTCCACGCGTCCTTCGTTGGCGGAGTAAAGTACCAACGCGACGCCAACGGCTGTTAACAAAACACACGGGACGTCAGTTTAATTGCCNATACGAGAATTAAAATAAACGTACCGACGCCGGCGGTCATAAACGCGCGCCACACGTAGTCGGGCGGGAGGTTCGACGCCACCTCTTCCATGACGTAGAGCAAGCCGCCGATCGGGGCGTTGAACGCGGCGGCGACGCCCGCGGCGGAACCGAGCTGGAGGATCTGCCTGCGCTCCTCCGGGCTCGGTTGCCAGCCGAGGTAATGCTTCCAAGGCAAATTCAGCGCCACGGAAGCCGCGCATGCGCCTGCAAAGAAAACACGACGTCAGTATCNAATTGCCNATACCAGAATATAAAAATATACTTACCGATGTGAACNGACGGNCCTTCCCTTCCAAACGGCATCGTCGCGGTGATGACCAGGCAGATACCCACGCTCCGCCCCACGAACGTGCGCCAGTGGAACAACCCTTGCTGCCTGTTACCGTTGAGGTAACCCTTCAGCTCGGGGATCCCGCTGCCACGCGCCATCGGCGCGCCTTTCGGGTGGAGGATCCCGAACGCCGTCAATCCGATGCACGTCACNGCGCANGCGCANTAAAACGCCCAAGCCCTGGACAAGGCGCCGCTGTCGTGNCCCAACAGCGCCCTTGTCGCGTCGAACTTGGCCTTGGTGAGCTGTGCCGTGACCGTGGTCATCGCCCACAGCACCATACCCGCCAAGGTACCCGCGAGTGTGGTCACCGCGAGCTTACCCAACGCGGCGCATCGTTGTCGATAACGAACCAACTCGTTGCGGCGGCGCTGCTCGCGCTCCTCGCGGGACGCGCGTTCGCCGTTGGCACCGAAGACTGAACCTCCGAAGATCGAAGGCCGTTCGCTGCCGCAGACACCGCCGGCGACGTAGTAGGACGACGTGCGGCGCAGGCGGATCGTCGGCGGCGCGGGCGGGCCGGGCGGTTCCGCCGAGGATGATATCACGGAGGCTCGCTTGGACTGGTGCGGGGTGTTGAAGCTGCGGGTGGTGCGGCCGCTCGTGTCGCCGCTGAATGACTCGCCGTGTGCACGGCCGCTTGCCGCCGTGTTGCCACCGAAGAGGAAGGTGGAGACGCTTCGAAGCGCGCGACGTGCGCCGAATCCCCCCTGGGTACCGTGCGTCGAACGCTGCTTAACGGGGAGAGGCGTGATGGAATCGGTTTCGCTCCTCGACTCGTCCTCGTCCTCGTCGTCCTCGTCGGTCCACGTCGCGCCGTCGTCGTCGTCCTCGGCGACGGACGCGAGCGACGGGGACGACGTGAGCCCGCCCGTGAACCCC
>JGI24539J26755_10001519_pt1 | contig 10738 bp, 5 predicted proteins | sample NorSeaMetagenome_2_FD_26755 | JGI IMG/M metagenome (IMG submission 26755)
TTGCTTATAAACCATTGATATCCAAATTTACCAGCAATAGAAAATACCTCATATGCTTCATTATAATAGTTCTCTTTTAATTGTAAGTACCCGACGCTGGGCCCTGCATGAAAGCCTCTTAAACTTGTATCACTTGATTTAAAGTAAAATCGTTGTTCTAAGCCAATTCCAAATCCCTTGATATTTGATTTCGAATAATACAGTGCAGCAACAGTGGTAGATTGATTTTTTTTACGAGCAAATTCTATGCCTAGTTTAGAAAGACCATAGATAACCTTAAGGAATTAACTTTTATATTATTGTCTTGTGCATGGCTCGTATCCTCGGTTTGCTATCATGATTAGTCGGAGGAGTCCTTTAATGTTTTGAAGTAGTTGTCTATAAAAAAAACCCAAACAAATGTTTGGGTTTTTACAATTAAGCCTTTGCTTTTGACTCATTTTTCGTTTCTACTTCAGTTCTTTTTTCGGGAGTTTTTTTTCCTTTTTTGATCTTAATCGTCAGCTTGCTTTCAGCTTTGTTAAGGTCCATTGTAATGGTATCTCCTTCTGACAGCTTAGAATTTACAATCTCTTCTGACAAAGCATCTTCGATGTATTTCTGTATGGCTCTTTTAAGCGGTCTAGCCCCATATTTTTTATCAAACCCTTTGTCTGCTATGTAATCTTTTGCTTTTTCGCTTAATTGAAGTGTATAGCCTAAATCAGCAATTCTACTCAATAATTTTTCTAATTCAATATCGATNATGCTGTGAATGTCTTCTCTTTCGAGTGCATTAAACACAATTACATCGTCAATTCTATTTAAAAATTCAGGNGCAAAAGATTTCTTTAGAGCGTCTTCAATTACAGATTTTGCGTGCGCGTCTGCTTGCTCTTTTTTCGAACTAGTACCAAAACCAACTCCNCCNCCAAAGTCTTTTAATTGACGTGCGCCTATGTTAGAAGTCATGATAATGATGGTNTTTCTAAAATCGATGCTTCGCCCAAGGCTATCCGTAATATATCCATCATCTAAAACTTGCAGTAACATGTTGAACACATCTGGATGTGCTTTTTCTATTTCATCTAACAAGATTACAGCATAGGGCTTTCTTCTTACCTTTTCAGTTAGTTGTCCTCCTTCTTCATAACCAACATAACCAGGAGGGGCTCCAATCAAGCGAGAGATGGCAAATTTTTCCATGTACTCACTCATGTCAATTCTAATTAAAGAATCATCAGAATCAAATAATTCACGCGCTAAGACTTTCGCTAATTGGGTTTTACCAACACCTGTTTGTCCTAAGAAAATAAAGGAGCCAATTGGTTTGTTTGGATCTTTCAATCCAACTCTATTTCTTTGAATTGCTTTTACAACTTTAGTAACAGCTTCATCTTGACCAATTACCTTGCCCTTAATAGATATTGGTAATTCTTGTAATCGATGGTTTTCTGCCTCTGCAACTCTATTTACAGGGATTCCCGTCATCATAGAAACGACCTCGGCAACATTGTCCTCGGTAACGATTTCTCTATTTAACTTAGAATCGTCTTCCCATTGTTTTTGAGCAGAGTTCAAAGCAGCTTCCATATTCTTTTCATCATCGCGTAACTTTGCAGCTTCTTCGTACTTTTGTCCGTTTACTGCTTTTGTTTTTTTATCCCTAATGATTTCTAATTGCGTTTCCAATTCTAAGACCTGTCCAGGAACNACAATATTTGTAATGTGAATCCGAGATCCTGCTTCGTCCAAAGCATCAATAGCTTTGTCTGGAAGATATCGATCCGTCATGTATCTGTTCGTTAGTTTTACACAAGCTTCAATAGCATCATCGGTATAATTTACATGGTGATGTTCTTCGTATTTACTTTTTATGTTTTGTAAAATTTTCACAGTTTCTTCTACTGAAGTCGGTTCTACAATTACCTTTTGAAAGCGACGTTCTAAGGCGCCATCTTTCTCTATATTTGTTCTAAATTCATCCAACGTAGTTGCACCAATACATTGTATTTCTCCTCTTGCTAAAGCTGGCTTTAACATATTAGAAGCATCTAATGAGCCGGTAGCACCTCCTGCACCNACGATCGTGTGAATTTCATCTATAAATAAAATAATGTCTTCATTTTTTTCAAGCTCGTTCATTAATGCTTTCATNCGTTCTTCAAATTGACCACGGTATTTTGTACCAGCAACTAAACTTGCTAAGTCGAGAGAAACAATTCGCTTGTCAAATAAAATCCTCGATACTTTTCTATCGACAATTCTTAAGGCCAGTCCTTCTGCAATAGCCGATTTACCAACACCAGGTTCACCGATTAGCATTGGGTTATTTTTTTTTCTTCGACTTAGAATTTGAGAGACACGCTCAATTTCTTTTTTTCTTCCAANAACTGGGTCCAGCATTCCTCTGTTTGCTAACGCTGTTAAATCCCTTCCAAAATTATCTAAAACAGGGGTTTTAGATTTTTGAGCAGTTTTTTCTTTCTGAGGTTGGTTAAAAGGATTTGTTTTTCCTGAAGCATATTCGTCATCAGCTGGAGTTTCCGCTATCGGATCTATGGAAATAGTTGTATCATCAACGTGAAGTTCTTTGTACAATGCTTTTGCCTCGTCATAATTTACATTGTACTTATGGATTAACTTGGTAGTTGGGTCGTTTTCGTTTCTTAAAATACAAAGCAATAAATGAGCTGTGTCAATGGAATCACTTTGATATAATTTAGCCTCNAGAAAAGTTGTTTTTAANGCTTTTTCAGCCTGTCTCGTTAAACGTAAAATTGGTTTGTCGGTACTTTCTGTAAAAGGAGCGTTTGCAGGGTTGAGTTGTTCTAATTTTTTATGCAGCAGACTTAGGTCTACATCAAAAGCAGTGAGTATTTCTATTGCTTTTCCTTCTCCTTTTTTTATCAAGCCTAGTANAAGATGTTCNGTCCCNATAAATTCATGCCCTAANCGCAGGGCTTCTTCTTTACTGAAGGTAATTACATCTCTAACTTTTGGTGAAAAATTATCGTCCATATTTCTGTCTTTCTTTTTTCTTTCTATAATTGATATGATGTAAATTTAGTTCTTTTTGGGGGGATTCTCACAAAATACGAAAATCCAAAGTTTAACTGACAATTTACTATAACACTAAGGTAAAAAACTATTGCATATATAACAAATAAAAAAGTGTTAAAAATTATGAAAAAATGTTGATAACTCTACTCAATTCACTTCTTTAAAATCTTTGTAAATACTCATAGAAATAGTATCTTGCCTTGTTTTAAAATAATGAATAAAATTTAATCAAATTATATATATGGCAGACGGAGAAAAGTTAATTCCTATTAACATAGAAGAACAGATGAAAGCTGCATACATTGATTATTCAATGTCGGTGATCGTTTCAAGAGCATTACCAGATGTAAGAGATGGTTTAAAGCCAGTTCATAGAAGGGTTTTATTTGGAATGCATGAACTTGGAATCAAAGCAACAGGTTCTTATAAAAAATCCGCAAGAATTGTTGGGGAGGTTTTAGGAAAGTATCATCCACACGGAGATACTTCAGTATATGATTCTATGGTGCGTATGGCTCAAAACTGGAGTGTACGTTATATGATGGTGGATGGACAAGGTAACTTTGGTTCTGTAGATGGAGATTCACCAGCAGCCATGCGTTATACTGAGGTAAGAATGCAGAAGATATCTGAAGATATGTTGGCTGATATCGAAAAAGACACTGTAGATCATCGTTTAAATTTTGATGATACTTTGCAAGAACCTACAGTTCTTCCTACTCGTATTCCTAATTTATTAGTGAACGGAGCTTCTGGAATCGCAGTTGGTATGGCAACAAATATGGCGCCTCACAATTTAACGGAAGTTATTAATGGTACCATAGCTTATATAGAGGATAGAGATATTGATATTGATGGATTAATGCAGCACGTTACTGCTCCAGATTTTCCAACAGGAGGTATTATATATGGTTATGATGGTGTAAGAGATGCTTTTCATACAGGGCGTGGACGAATTGTAATGCGTGCTAAAGCCGTTATTGAAGAAGTAAAGGGTAGAGAGTGCATCATTGTTACAGAAATCCCTTATCAGGTAAATAAAGCAGAAATGATTAAAAAAACTGCTGAATTAGTAAATGATAAAAAAATTGAAGGGATTTCCAATATTAGAGATGAATCTGATAGAAATGGAATGCGTATTGTTTATATTTTAAAACGGGATGCAATTCCTAACATCGTTTTAAATAAATTATTTAAATACACGCAACTGCAAACTTCTTTTAGTGTGAACAATATTGCACTTGTAAATGGAAGACCAGAGCAACTAAATTTAAAACAATTAATTCATTATTTTGTTGAGCACAGACATGAAGTAGTTGTTCGCAGAACAGAATTCGAATTAAAGAAAGCAGAAGCGAGAGCTCATATATTAGAGGGGTTAATTATAGCATCTGATAATATTGATGAAGTAATAAAAATAATCAGAGCTTCNTCTAATGCAGATCAAGCAAGAGAAAGTTTAATTGAGCGTTTTGAATTAACAGACATTCAAGCAAAAGCAATTGTAGAAATGCGTTTGCGTCAATTAACAGGCTTAGAACAGGATAAATTACGTGCAGAATTTGATGCAATCATGCTAACGATTTCTGATCTAAAAGATATTTTAGCCAATGAACCTAGACGTTACCAAATTATAAAAGATGAGTTACTTCACATCAAAGATAAGTACGGTGATGAGCGAAGATCTATCATAGAATATGCGGGTGGAGACATGCGTATAGAAGACATGATTCCCGATACGAAAGTAGTCGTTACCATTTCGAATGCAGGATACTTAAAGCGTACAAACCTCGAAGAATACAAAGTTCAAAATAGAGGTGGTAGAGGTCAGAAAGGAGCTACAACCAGAAACGAAGATTTCCTAGAGCATTTATTTGTAGGAACAAACCATCAATATATGATGTTTTTCACTCAAAAAGGAAAGGTTTTTTGGATGCGCGTTTATGAAATTCCTGAAGGTGGTAAAAACACCAAAGGTAGAGCGATGCAGAACTTGATCAATATTGAACAAGATGATAAAGTAAAGGCATTTTTAGTAACACAAGATTTAAAAGACGAAGATTATATCAACAGTCATTTTGTAATCATGGCAACTAAAAAAGGTCAGGTAAAAAAGACTTCTTTAGAGCAATATTCTAGACCGAGAACAAANGGTATCAATGCAATTACCATTAAAGAAGGTGATGAGTTGTTAGAAGCAAAATTAACAACAGGTGACAGTCAAGTAATGTTGGCTTTAAAATCGGGGAAATCAATCCGTTTCGAAGAAGCTAAAACTCGACCAATGGGAAGAACTGCCTCAGGTGTTCGAGGAATTACCTTACAACACGAAAATGACGAGGTAATAGGGATGGTCGCTGTAAACGATATGGAAAGCAATATCCTAGTTGTATCAGAAAAAGGATACGGAAAACGTTCTAAATTAGAAGACTACAGAATCACCAATAGAGGAGGTAAAGGGGTTAAAACCTTGAATATCTCTGAAAAAACAGGAAATTTAGTAGCNATTAAAAATGTAGATGATTCNAATGATTTAATGATCATTAACAAATCTGGATTAACAATTAGAATGGCTGTAGAAGATTTAAGAGTTATGGGACGCGCAACTCAAGGGGTTCGTCTAATAAATATTAAAGATACAGACAGTATTGCTGCAGTTGCNAAAGTCATGCATGAAGAAGATGCTGACGAAGCATTAGAAGATGGNANCGAAATTGAAAATGATTCAAACGAAAACGAAAACGAANAANAATAATATAATAATACAATGAAAAAACAAGTATTAATATTAGCTATAGGACTATTATCTGTGGCTTCTTTTGCNCAGAAAAATGAACTAAAAGCANTAGAAAAGGCGATCAAAAAAGGTCAACTTAATGAAGCAAAAGCGACTGTTGCATCTCTAGAGGTTTCAGAAGCTTCCATCCAACCAAAATACAAAGCGAAGTACTACTATTTGAAAGGATCTGTTTACGGTACCTCAAATGTTAAGAAAGCTGCAGCTGCTTATAACAGTTTATTTGAATACGAAAAACAAACAAGAAAATTTAAGTATACAAAATTAGCCGAGCCGAAGTTAAATGAGTTGATTCAATTTGTCTCTAAAAAAGCAATAGACAATTATAACGGCAAGGATTTTAAAAAAGCGACAGAGGATTTTTATTTAACTTATNANTTAAGTCCTAAAGATACTTCCTTTTTGTACAATGCAGCTTTAAGTGCTTCCTTGTCTAAAGAGTATGATCTATCAATAGCATATTATAAGGAATTACAAAATATCAATTATACAGGAATTGCTACNACTTATTTAGCACTGAATAAAGAAACGAACAAAGAAGAAAGTTTTGGGAGTAAAGTTCAAAGAGATTTGATGGTCAAAGCTGGTCAATATTCAGCTCCTAGAGATGATGTGTCTGAATCTAAACAAGCAGAGATTATAAAAAATATTGGTTATGTATATGTAAACCAAGGAAAGCCAGAATTGGCAATTGCAGCTTTAGAGGAGGCAAGAAAATCAAATCCTAAAGATATCAACTTGGTATTAAATCAAGCTCAAATGTATATCAAGCTTGAACGAATGGATAAATTCGGAGAATTGATGATCGAAGCTGTAGCGTTAGATCCTACCAATCCAGTGTTGTTTTTTAATTTAGGAGTAGTCAATGCAAATGAGAACAAAACAGAGGCTGCAATTGGTTTTTACAAAAAGGCGATTGAATTAGATCCAGCCTATGGAGATGCCTATTTAAATTTAGGAATTGCAATGCTTGTAGAAGAAAAAACAATTGTAGATGAAATGAATAATAATTTATCTAATTTTAAAAAATATGACGCTTTGCAAGCAAAGCAAAAAGCACTCTATGAGAAAGTTTTACCNTATTTAATAAAAGCAGATAATATCAAGAGGTCATTAGGAACCGTGAGAATGCTTTTAAATATTTANGACACACTTGAAAAAGAAGCTGAAGCAGATGCTTTAAGACCAATTTTTAAGAAAATGAGAAATCAATAAAAAGCCNAATTAAAGTTATAAAAAAATCCGAAACGAGCATCGTTTCGGATTTTTTTATGTCTTTTTTTAATCGCTAAATTAATTTTTTTATGATTCTTAATTTGTGTGTGTGTTTCTGTAAATCGGCATTAAAAATACCACTATGATCTAAAGTGTCAATTCTAACTTTTCCATGTGCATGGATAATGTGATAGTCATTTAAAATGATGCCTACATGTATGATTTCTCCCTCTTCATTGTCAAAAAATGCAAGGTCGCCAGCTTCGCTTTCTTCAATAAAACTTAATACTTCTCCTTGTGTGGCTTGTTCTTTTGCATCTCTTAAAAGTGAGTGTCCACACAACTTGTATACCATTTGAGTAAAACCAGCAGCGTCGATACCAAAAGGAGTTTTTCCACCCCATAAAAAAGGAGTGTTGAGGTATAAAAAAGCAGTTTTTGCAATATCACTTTTTACTTTTATTTCTGACAAAACAGCTCCATCGTATCGATATGAATTGGTGTTTATACGTATTTTGCTACTTTCGTAGAAAGGCAGACTTGCCCCCAAAGGAATGGTCGTTAATTCATCATTATCATTGGTAATAAAATCAATAATTTCCCCAGAATAATACTGTTTCTCAGAGCTTAGTTTTAGAAATAATTCTTTTGTAATTTCTGTGAATTGTTTGTTGTCTATAAATCCTTCATACGTATCAAAAGTCAATCGAATTTTACTCCATTCTTTGTCCTGTTCAATAATTTCAAAAGTTTCACCAAACAACACCTGACTTACCATTTCTGATGAGTCAATAGCTATAGCTCTAAGTGGAGCAATACTTATATTACAAATGCCATACAGCATGAATTTGATAGAGTTTAAATTACATTCTTTCTATAACTAACGCAGATGCACCACCACCACCGTTACAAATAGCAGCTGCTCCAATTTTAGCATCATGTTGTTTTAAAATTGAAGTTAAGGCAATGACAATTCTGGCTCCAGAAACCCCTAAAGGATGCCCTAAAGAAACTGCTCCGCCGTTTACGTTTACATTTTTATCAGTCAGACCTAAAATTTTCATATTTGCAAGTCCTACAATAGAAAATGCTTCATTTAATTCGAAAAAATCAACCTCATCGATGGCAATATTTGCTTTTGCCAAGGCCTTTGGGATTGCTTTTGCAGGTGCGGTTGTAAACCATTTTGGTTCGTGAGCAGCATCCGCATAACTTCTTATTTTTGCTAGTGGAGTTATCTTTAATTCTTTCGCTTTATCAGCAGACATTAATACTAAAGCGGCTCCTCCATCATTTATAGTAGATGCATTTGCAGCAGTCACAGTTCCCTCTTTTGTAAAAGCGGCCCTTAAAGCTGGAATTTTTTCAATCTTCACATTTTTATACTCTTCATCTTCAGCAAAAATGATCGGTTCTCCTCTTCTTTGCGGAATTGATACCGGTACAATTTCATCGGTAAATTTACCTTCTTTCCAGGCTTGTGCAGAGCGACGGTATGATTGAATTGCATAATGATCTTGGTCTTCTCTCGAAAAATCGTATTCAACAGCGCATGCATCAGCGCAAACTCCCATTGCAACCTTGTCATAGGCATCTACTAGACCATCCTTTTGCAGTCCGTCTTCTATAGTAATTGAGCCAAATTTAGTTCCATTTCTTGCATGTTGATAATGTGGGATCGCACTCATATTTTCCATCCCTCCAGCTACAACAACTTCCGCATCACCAAGGGCAATAGCTTGCGCAGCTAGTTGGATTGATTTCATTCCAGAAGCACATACTTTATTTACAGTTGTACANGGAACCGTATCAGGGATTCCTGCATACATTGCCGCCTGTCTTGCGGGTGCTTGTCCCAGACCAGCAGAGACTACATTTCCCATAAAAACTTCTTGAACCAAGTTTGGAGCTAATTTTATTTTTTCTAATGCACCTCTTATAGCGATTGCTCCTAATTTAGGGGCGGATATTGTAGCTAAACTTCCCATAAAACTTCCTATTGGAGTTCTCGCTACCGATACAATTACTACTTCTTTCATAGTGTATACAATTTATTTTAGGCAATAGTTCTACGCTAAAATAACTATTTTTAATCAATTTTAGTTTTATAATTTAACTTGAATTTTTGACCTTGAATTTTTTATGGTAAGTTTGTTCTAAGAAGATAAAATATATGAGCAATATAGTTAATAAATTATATCAAAATAACACCATTATTTACAAGGTGATCTTATTTTTAGTTGCGACGACAGCAATAGTTTATTTCTTTCCAAAGGGAGGACAGTTTAAGTACGATTTTAGTAATGGTCAACTTTGGAAATATGACAATTTATATGCTCCTTTTGACTTCGCGATTCAGAAAAATGAGGAGGAGGTTACTTCAGAAAAACAAAAAATTAAGGAATATTCAAAATTATATTTTGTTCATGATTCCGAGGTTAAAAATTCGGTATTTAAAGCCTATGAAAACAAGATTTTACTGATCAAAGAAACAGATTCATTGAGTATAAATCAACTTCAGCGTCTGTCTGCAGTGGGACAGTTTGTTCTAGATACCATATATCAAAAAGGATTTTTAGAAGTTGCAAGCCAAGATCGAGTATCCAGTGAAAATGAAATTGTAGCTATTAGAAAGGGAAATGAAGTAGAAGATTTTATTTTCAAGAGTTTCTTTACCTCCAAAGAGGTTCTAGAACTTATTAGAAATAGTTTTCAAACAGCACAATCATTGTATGGTAAAAAAGCACTATTAGACCTTTTGTCTGAAGTTGTGAAGCCAAATATTTATTTCGATACAGAATACACACAGAAAGTAATAGACAATGAAATAAAAAACATTTCATATACGAAAGGGAAAGTAGCCTCTGGTAAATTAATTATTTTAAAAGGAGATACTGTTGAAGGAAAGAAATTAGCCATATTAAATTCTTTAAAAAGTGAATCTGAATCTCAAGTTTGGACCGCATCTAATTACAATTGGATTTTATTTGGTTACACGATTTTAGTATCACTCGCATTATTAATGCTGTTATTATTCTTAAAAAAATATCGCTCAGATATTTTTGATGATAATAATAAAGTAACATTTATTTTTTTCAACGTTTTTTCGATGATTTTTATACAAACGTTGGTTATCAAATACAATTCTGATTATCTATACGTGGTTCCTTTGAGTATACTGCCAATTGTTTTAAAAGCTTTTTTCGATGCGCGTCTTGGTTTGTTTACACATGTACTGACAGTATTGCTTTTAGGCTATATTGTGCCCGACAGTTTTGAGTTTATTTATTTACATATTATTGCCGGTATTGTTACCATATTAACGGTTTCTGAATTGTATAAGAGAGCCAATCTTTTTATCTCAGTTGCACAGATTACCCTTATCTATATGGTTACTTATTTTGCTTTTTCGATTATAAAAGAAGGAAATATCTCTCAGATTAATTGGACCTACTTTATGCTTTTTGCAGCCAATGGATTGTTATCATTCTTGTCAATTATAGTAATTTATATGTATGAGAAGCTTTTTGGGTTAGTTTCAGATGTGACTTTATTAGAGTTATCTAATACCAACACGAAACTTTTAAGAGAACTCAATGAAAAAGCTCCGGGAACATTTCAGCATTCTATGCAAGTAGCCAATTTAGCAGAAGCAGCTGCCAATGAAATAGGGGCAAACTCTAT
>JGI24539J26755_10001521_pt1 | contig 10736 bp, 10 predicted proteins | sample NorSeaMetagenome_2_FD_26755 | JGI IMG/M metagenome (IMG submission 26755)
TCCTAAATTTATCAATTAATCTAGTTATTGTTGGACCAGAAATTCCTTTAATTGAAGGCGTTGTTGACTTTATTAATAACGATATTGACCTGGCCTCCGTTCTAGTTGTTGGACCCTCGAAAGCCGGAGCAATGCTTGAGGGAAGTAAAGACTTTTCGAAAGAATTTATGTTTAAACATAATATACCGACAGCTAAATATAAAAGTTTTAACTGTGAAAACTTAGACAAAGGATTAGACTATTTGGGAACTATCCCCCCACCATATGTTTTAAAAGCAGATGGTCCAGCTGCTGGAAAAGGAGTTTTAATAATAGATAATTTAAAAGACGCTAAAAACGAATTAATCAACATGCTTAAAAACAATAAGTTTGGAGCGTCTGGACACAATGTGGTTATTGAAGAGTTTTTAGATGGGATTGAACTTTCGTGTTTTGTTTTAACAGACGGAAAATCCTATAAAATAATGCCCTATGCTAAAGATTATAAACGCATAGGAGAAGGAGATAAAGGACTTAATACAGGAGGAATGGGAGCGGTATCTCCAGTCCCTTTTGCCAGTAAGGAGTTTTTGAGCAAGGTTGAAGAACGTATAATTAAACCTACCATTAAAGGTCTAAAACTAGATAATCTTCCATACAAAGGATTTGTTTTTATTGGCCTTATTATGGTTAATAACGAGCCTTATGTTATAGAATATAATGTAAGAATGGGCGATCCAGAAACTCAAGTAGTGCTTCCAAGAGTTAAGACCGATTTTTTAGAGCTTATGATAAGTACAGCAAAAGGATCTTTGAGTGAATGTAATATGGAAATTTTAGACGAAACTTATTCGAATATTGTAATGGTTGCCGGCGGATATCCAGAAAGCTATGAAAAAGGAAATATCATAACAGGAATACCAGAAGACACCGAAAACACTATTATATTCCATGCAGGCACTAAGGCTGTAAACAATGATGTTTTAACCAATGGAGGAAGGGTTCTTTCGATTGTGTCTAAAGGACAAGACCATAATGAAGCCATTTCAAAATCTTACAAAGTAGTTGAGAAAGTAAATTATAAGGATAAAAACTATAGAAGAGATATAGGTTTTGATCTATAAAAAAGAGTGTGCTGAAGGATCTTTATCTTCTTCTCCGCTTTTGTCAAATCCAACTAGTTGAATCATCCAATAAACAAGCAAAGAGGCAATAATGGCTATAAAAATAAAATTAATTCCATTTGCCAAAAGCCAGCTTTTAAGCTCTACAGATCTTAAAAAATCAAGAGGAGTTAAAAGAATCTCAACAAACAAATACTCAATAAGGCTAAAAAAATCTTTCATTTCTGTGAATTATTTGCCAAAAATAATAAATACTCTAGTTTTTCAACAAGAAAACTGATAAAATATTCTTTATAGATTCATTATCTTTGATTTTTATAAATCTAGCAGATGACAAGCACACACTTCTTTGAAATTTTTGAGAAATCTATAAAGGATTACCATGTTTATGACTCTATTGAGACAGAAATTAAAAATCCGTATAACAAAGATCAATTCGAATATCTTTTATATCAAAAAAACTGGATTGATACAGTTCAGTGGCATTTGGAAGATATTATAAGGGATCCTGAAATTGAGCCGACCGAAGCTTTAAAAATAAAAAGAGTTATAGACGCTTCAAATCAAAAAAGAACAGATCTTGTTGAATTTATTGACGGCTATTTTTTAAATAAATATAAAAACATAAAGCCTAACAAAAATGCAACACTTAATTCTGAAACTGTTGCTTGGGCATTAGATAGGTTGTCTATTTTGGCTCTGAAGATTTTCCATATGTCTGAAGAAGCAAATAGAGAAAGCGCTGAGCAATCTCACAAAACCAATTGTCAAAACAAGCTAGATGTTTTAAATGAGCAGAAAATTGATCTAAGCACTGCTATTAATCAGCTTATTGAAGATATTGAAAAAGGGAATAAATACATGAAAACTTATAAGCAAATGAAAATGTATAACGACGAGGAATTAAATCCAGTTTTATATAAGACCAAAAAGTAACACTCATATGAGCCACCTTTTAATATTACGATTTTCGTCAATGGGTGATGTTGCAATGATAATTCCTTCTCTTAGATGTTTAACTATAGCATATCCTGACATTAAAATAACAGTTGTTACAAACGAATTCTACAAGCCCTTTTTTAGCGAATTTAAAAACATTAATTTTTTTGCAACAGATTTTAAAAATTCTCATAAAGGAATAAAAGGATTGCTTAAGCTTTTCAAAGAATTAAAAAACTTAAAACCAACACATGTTGCTGACCTGCATTCTGTTCTTCGCACACATTTTCTTGCGGTTCTTTTTAGGCTAAGGTTTATAAAAATCAAAAAAATAGACAAATTAAGACCTGACAAAAAGAGACTGTTTAGAAAGTCAAACAAAGTGCTTAAACCCTTAATTCCAACTCAATACAGATACAGTGAGGTGTTTTGTAGGCTGGGCTTTAATATTGATTTGACCTCCCACCAGTTCCCTTTGCCTAAAATAATAAACGACAAAGCACAAGGTTTTTTATCAGCTATAGAGAATGGAAAGAAAAAAATAGGAATCGCTCCTTTTGCTTCCTTCACTGGAAAAATATATCCATTAGACCTTATGCAAAAAGTGGTTGCTTTTCTACAAAACGAGAATTATGTTTTATTGTTTGGAAACGGCAAATATGAAATAGACATTTTAAAAGTCTGGGTCAAGGCATATCCAAATGCTTTAGGATGTTATGTTTTAGATTCTCTTGAAAGTGAGCTGGAGATTATTTCAAATCTGGACGTTATGCTTTCTATGGATTCTGCAAATGGTCATTTGGCAGCAAACTATAATGTGCCTGTAATTTCATTGTGGGGGCTAACCCACCCTTTTGCGGGTTATGCGCCATTTCTGTCTAAACCAGAGAACGAACTTACTTCTAACAGAGAAACATATCCTATGTTACCAACATCAGCTTATGGGAATAAAACACCAAAAGGTTATGAAAATATAATGAGATCAATTGATGTTAATGATGTCATTTTAGCAATAAACAAGGTTTTGTAGCGACTACACGTCGTCAAAATCAANNGTTATTTCTTTAGTTTCAGGAATTGCTTGACATGTTAANACNAATCCTTCTTCAACTTCCGAATCTGTTAAGATATTGTTTTGAATCATNGTGGCTGAACCAGATTTNATTTTTGCAATACAAGAGGAGCAAACTCCACCTTGNCAAGAATACGGCACATCAATGTTTTTTTGTAATGCNGCGTCTAGAATTGTCATTTTTTCNGGAATATCAAGATCTAAGGTTTCTTCGTCATAGATTATTTTTGCAGACGATCCGCTTCCTTTATCGTTCTTTTTAGAGACAGGCTTAGAGTAAAACAATTCATATAAAACTTTGTCTTCAGGATAGTTGGCTTTTTTAAGGGTTTCTTTGGAGGTTTCTATCATTTTTTCTGGACCACACAATAGAATTTTTTCAAATTTAGTTTCGGAGTGTTGTTTTAAAATATAACTGATAAAATCAGAGTCAATTCTACCAAAAGTAGCTTCAGGATTATTTTCTTTACTGTAAATGTTATAGCAATAAAATCTTTTGGGATAGATAGATTTTAATTCCTCAATAGCGCCTGTAAACATNGTGCTGGCTTTAGTTTTATTCCCATACCCTAAAACAAAAACACCAGTTTCGTTTTTTGCTAAAACATCAGAAACAAGAGACATTAACGGAGTAATTCCACTTCCAGCTACAAACGCACAGTAATTAGCACTAGGATTATCTTCAAGCACAAACCTTCCTTCCGGGACAGAAACCTCAATAGAATCCCCTTCTCTTAAAGCATCGTTAACATAGTTTGAAAAAACACCATTTTCTATAGCCTTAACGCCAACTTGAAGGTCTTGGCTTTGTGGTGAGCTGCAAATAGAATAAGACCTTTTAACCTTTTCTCCTTTAATATTTGAAGAAAGCGTTAGGTATTGGCCAGCTTTGAACGCGTACTGGTTTTTTAAACTAGACGGAATTTTAAATGAAATAACTACAGAGTTTAAAGTTTCTTGCTTTATATTAGATACAGATAGGGAATGAATATTATTCAATTTTTTTCTTTCAAATATAATAAACGAAAGCCCAGAAAACTAACCATAAAACATTCTTGTAAGAATGCTTTAAAATGTCTATATTAGCACTATGTTTAAAATGATGTTCAGCCTACAATGGAAAGAATTTAACAGAGGAAAAGCTGTTGGGGGAAAGCTTGTTGCTAAAATTCTTAAATGGTTTGGTATTATATACTTTGCTTTTATGGCCTTTATGATGGGAATAATTGCATCTGCCTATGGAGGACCCTTAGCGGAGTTTCCTTTAGAAGATGGTACAACCGCTTCTTTTTTATACGTCAACAAGCAATTAATTTACGTATTTGTGTACTTAATTGTTATGCGTTATTTTGTTCAGTCACTTCCAGTGTTAAACATTAAAGCTTTACTGTTAACTCCTCTTTTAAAAATAAAAATTGTACGGTTTTCACTTTTAAAAACTGTTTTAACGTATTTTAATATTCTTCCCCTATTTTTTTTAATCCCTTTTTCATTTCTGTTAGCAAGCACAGGAGATTATGATATTGTTGGATTAATTTTTTGGAACATTAATATTATAGGACTTATATACGTCACCAATTTTTTTAATTTTCTGTTAAANAATAAAGACAAACTGNTCTATGGGGTTGGAGGAATATTGGCACTAATAAAAATACTTGAGTATTATTCTATTGTAGATTTTACAGAGTATTCTGAACAGTTTTTCTATTTATTTTATTCTCAGCCTTATGCTGTCGCTTTCACATGGCTTTTAGTCTTTTGGCTTTATAATTATGTAAACAAGTATTTGCTTCAGGGACTTTATATTGATACAGGGCTACAGGTAAAAACTAAAGAAGCCAAAATGGAAGATTTTAGCTTTCTTGATAGATTTGGAAAAACAGCAACATTTATTAAAAACGACTTACGTCTTTTAAAACGATCTAAGAGAGCGCGAACAGCTGTCTATATGGGAATTGGGATGCTTTTTTATGGAATTATTTTTGTCCCCTCCGAAGAGATCTTAGGATCTGGTTTTCTTTTTTTTGGATATCTTTTTTCCACCGGTGGATTTCTGTTCATGTTTGGATCATTTGTGCCTAGCTGGGACAGCCAGTATTACCCCCTTATGATGACTCAAAATATCGAGTACAAAGAATACCTAAACTCGAAGTGGTCGCTTATGATAATAGGAACTGTCATCTCAACTGTGCTTGCGTCATTTATTTATTCTTTTTTTGGAGTAAACGCTGTTTACGCTGTTTTGGCAGGAGCTTTTTATAACATTGGAGTGAACGGTTATTTGACACTCTGGGCAGGAGCNTACACAAAATCTCCAATTGATTTAAATTCTAGCGCAAACGCTTTTGGAGATAAAAAAGCATTTAATGCCAAAACAATGCTTGTTGGGATTCCTCAAATGCTTTTGCCTGTTTTGGTGTATTACTTTACAAGTCAATATTATGATCACTTTACAGGATGCTTNGCTGTTGCTGTTTTAGGAACGCTTGGAATACTTCTAAAACCTATTGCATTTAACTTAATTTTAAAAGCTTATAAAACAGAAAAATACTCAACACTTAAAGCCTATAAAACAAATTAGTTGTTATGATTAAAATTGAAAATCTTACTAAAAAATATTCAAAACAAACCGTTTTAGATATTCTTTCACTAGAAATCCCATCTGGACAAACTTTTGGGTTAATTGGAAATAATGGAGCTGGAAAAACAACACTTTTTAGTTGTTTACTGGATTTAATAAAACCAACAAAAGGGAAAGTCATTAATAATGACGTTGAAGTTTCTACAAGTGAGGACTGGAAATCTTTTACAACAGCGTTTTTAGATGAGACTTTTTTAATCGGTTACCTAATGCCTGAGGAATACTTTTATTTTATTGGAGAATTAAGAGGACTATCAAAAATTCAAGTCGATAATTTTGTTTTAAAATTTGAAGATTTTTTCCATGGAGAAATATTAGGAGGAAAAAAATATTTAAGAGATCTTTCAAAGGGAAATCAAAAAAAAGTAGGTGTAATAGCAGCTCTAATAGGAGAGCCAAAGGTTATAATTCTTGACGAGCCTTTCGCAAATCTCGACCCTTCAACACAAATTAGGCTAAAAGGAATAATAAAAGATTTAAGCAAATACAATGATACCACTATTCTGGTCTCAAGTCACGATATTCAAGATGTTACAGAGGTTTGTGATCGAATTGCCCTTCTTGAAAAAGGAAAGCTTATAAAAGACATCAAGACAAACAAAGAGACTCTAAAGGAATTAGAAACTTATTTTAAGGGTTAATAAAATTAAATTTCTTTATTTTGGTTAATTAAGCAAACATGAGTAAGCCTAATTATCTATTAATATAAGTTTGAGAAAAGTAATACTACTATTTTTTGTGATACTGATTTCTGGATGTTCAACCCAGAAAAACAAGACCTTAAACAAGAAGTATCATTCGGCTGTTTCTACATATAACATATTGTTTAACGGAAACGAATCAATTAAAGAAGGTCAGGATAGTTTTTTAAAATCTTACAATGAAGACTTTTGGGAAATCTTAGCCGTTGAGCCTATAGAGTCTACAAATAAAATCATAACCGTAGATGGTCTAGAAAATAAAAGTTTTCTAAAAGCTGAAGAGAAAGCAGCAAAAGCGATTCAAAGACATTCCATGCTTATTGGAGGAGTGCAATACAATCCNAAAACTCAAGAAGCTTATTTAATGCTTGGTAAAGCTAGATATCTGGANCAAAGGTATATTCCGGCACTTGATGCTTTTAATCAGGTTTATAAATTAAATATTGATAGTCAAGAATGGCNACAGTCGGTAATATGGAAAGCAAGGTGTAATATTCGTTTGGAGCAAGAGCCTACGGCTGTTGAATTATTAAAAAATCTTTTAAAGAATAAAAAAATTAAGCCAGAAACTATAGCAGAGGCTAACTCGGTATTATCTATGGCTTATCTAAAGCTAGACAAAAGAAAAGAGGCCTTGAATACACTAAAGATAGCCTCGAAAAACACTAAAGATAAAAACGATAAAGCAAGACTTCTTTACATTGAAGGTCAACTATATGAAAGAGAAAAAAACATAGATTCAGCAAAAACTGTATTTAATCAAATTTTAAATTTCAAAAGAAAAGTTTCAAGAAATATTTTTATAAATGCAAAAGTAAAAGCTCTTTTATATTCAGATTCTTTAGATTCAGAAAAAGAGTTTTCGAAACTAATTAAAAATGAAGAAAACAAACCTTATTTAGACAAAATATATTACGGCTATTCCAGCCTTCTTTTTTCTTTAGACTCCATTAATTCTGGAAAGGATTTTTTAAAAATGGCAATAAAGGAAAACTCATCTGATAAAAAGTTAAAGTCAAAAGCATACATCAAGTTTTCAGAATTAAATTTTAAGGATTCAAATTTTTTATTGGCTGGCAAATACTTGGACAGCACACTTAAAGTGTTAGACAAAACTCTAAAGAGTTTTGGTTTTATGAAAGACAGAAAAAAGGAATTCAAAACGTTGTTATTCTTGAAGAAAATATAATTTATTATGACAGTTTAATAAGACTTTCAGAGTATGATAAAAAGAAGTTAGATGAAATTTTAAAATCAATTAATATTGAAAACCAATCTGATATTAACCCCAATATACCAAGTCAATCAAGTTTAGACAGAACATTCAAAAAAACCAATTTTTATTTTTACAATGACAGAATAGTTGCTTTTGGAATAGAATCTTTCAAATCAGTGTGGGGGAACAGAGAACGTGACACATATTGGAGAGTTGAGAAATCAATCATAAACAACAAGGGACTATCTAACGAAATAAATAAAAACGAGCAACTTGAAGAAGTCGTTTTGGAAAACGAAGCACAAATGCAGGAACTGTACAAAGACATACCATTTTCTCAATTTAAAAAAGACAGTATAAAGAATCTTTTAGACATATCTAAATTAGAATTGGCCGAGTCATATATTCTGAAATATACAAACTATAATATGGGAGAGAATATCATTACTCAATTTTTGTCCAAGGATCCAAACTCTAAAAGAGCTACTAAAGCAAAATATTTGCTTTACAAATCTTACAAGGTTCAAGGCAACTCAAAATACATTGAAATAAAAGAGGACATTATAAAAAACGACTCGCTTTCAAGATTTGCAAAAATATTATTAAAGGATCAAGATCTTTTGATGGATGAGAACAAGTCCTTGGCGCTTATAGATAGTCTAGGAAAGATGTTTAATAATCAAGATTTTGAAAAAATTATAAAATCAGTTGATTTAAATATTGATATTATAGAGAAAGAAGATTTTCAGATTGATTTAGAGCTATTAAGAGCTCGGTCCTACGGAAGGCTGGAAGGTATTAAGAAATACAACGAACTTCTTAAAGAAGTATCAAAAAAATATGCTGATAACCAAAAAGCGGAAGGCTTAAACAAAATCATTTCTAATATAAATAGAAAATGGAAGGAACCCGGCACATCAAGCCCATCAAAAGATTTCAAATTGATATTTGTTGTCGGCAATACTGATTTTAATAAAAATGACCTTTTAAAAATTGATACTGAAATTAATTTGGCCCTTAAAACTTCAAACAGGGTTTCTTTTGANGTTTACAATTATCAAAACAAACTACTGGTTATTCATGATTTTAAAAGTAAAGAAAAAGCAGAAAACACTGCTTTAAAAATAGCTAAAGAAATCCCTGAGTTACGACTNAAAAATAATTTTGTAGCTTTGTCTTCCCAGTATAAAAACATGCTGATTTACAAGACTTTAGACTTGNATTAATANTATGGCGTTTAATTTATCAAATAACAAACAGATGCAACAAAATAGAGAATCAAATAAAATTGATATTATTGAAAAAACAACAGTAATAGTTGGTAACATCACCTCACAGGCAGATTTTAGAATTGACGGAAAAGTTGAAGGGACTATCTCGACTACAGGAAAAGTTGTAATAGGTGAGGAAGGAATAGTTTCAGGAAAAATTATTTGTGAAAATTCAGATGTNGCAGGAACTATTAAAGGAAATTTAGATGTCNCAGGAATTTTGTCTTTGAAGTCTTCTGCTAGAATTGAAGGAGAGGTTGTCGCAGGCAAGTTGGCCGTTGAGTCAGGAGCAAGCGTAGATGCAAGTATTTCTATGAAAGGTGCTAAAAAAATGAAAGCACTTTCTTCAAATGAAAAAATAAATTCTGAAAAAACAGCGTAACCCTTTTATCATCTTTATTGGTCTTGTTGCCCAAATGGGTTTCACAATTTTCTGTTCAGCTTCTTTGGGAAAGTACATTGACAGTACTTATAATTACGGTAAAACCTTTACAACATACTTAACTTTATTTGGGGTAGCATTGTCGTTTTATGTCTTAATAAAACAACTAAAAAAAATAAATTAAAACTCTTAAAAAATTCTTCTTTCTTAATTTTTGTTTTTTAGTTAATAACCTTACATTTGCGCACATATTTTAATCCAACAATTAAGGCTTAAGTTGAAAAATTTTAAATATTCTATAGTCATATTATTTACCTTGATTTTTGGGCTTTCAATTTCTGCAGCACCAATTGACAACAATACTAAAGATTCAAAGAAAGGCGGAGACCTTAAAACAGAAATCAAAGAATACATTAACCATCATTTAAAAGACAGCCATTCTTATTCTATTACATCTTGGATTAATGAAGAAACCGGCAAAAAGGTATACATAGAAATTCCTTTACCAGTTATTTTATACGACAATGGGTTTCATTTTTTCATGTCCTCTGCTCTAAAGCACGGTAAAAAAGTTGTTGAAAGTAACGGGAGTTTTTTTAAGTTAAATTATCACGACAGTAAAATATATAAAACTAATAAGGAGGGTGTTTTGGATTACAACGAGGATCATCATCCACTAAACGCGCAGCCACTTGACTTTTCAATAACAAAAAATATCGCCACTATTATGCTTGTGGCAATTCTAATGTTCCTGCTGTTTTCAGGTTTGGCAAAATCGTTTACAACTAATAAAGGAATATCTAAGGGAGTAGGAAGGTTTTTCGAACCTATTATATTGTATATAAGAGATGAAATTGCTATTCCAAATATTGGAGAAAAAAAATATAAAAACTACATGAGTTATTTATTAACTGTGTTTTTCTTTGTTTGGTTTTTGAACATGTTAGGACTAACACCATTAGGTGTGAATGTAACAGGAAATATTGCAGTTACTTTTTCACTGGCACTACTAACGTTTTTAATAACAAACTTTACAGCCAATAAAAATTATTGGGGACATATATTTTGGATGCCAGGAGTTCCTGTGCTTATTAAATTAGTTTTGGCTCCAATAGAGCTTTTAGGTGTTTTTATTAAGCCGTTTTCACTGCTTATTAGATTATACGCTAATATACAAGCAGGACACATAGTGCTTTACAGTTTAATTGGGTTAATGTTTATTTTCAATAATTTAGTTGGCTCAAGTTTATCGTTTGCTTTAGCTTTTTTTATCGCAATTATTGAGATTTTAGTAGCGCTATTACAAGCTTATATTTTTACAATGCTATCGGCATTATATTTTGGATTTGCAGTTGCGGAGGAGGATCATTAAAAAAGAATGTTTAATTAAAATTATATAAATATGGAAATA
>JGI24539J26755_10001523_pt1 | contig 10728 bp, 7 predicted proteins | sample NorSeaMetagenome_2_FD_26755 | JGI IMG/M metagenome (IMG submission 26755)
TCTGGAAGATGTGTTAAAATATGTGTTAAAGGAAAGGTTAGAGATGTTAAAACTGGGAAATGCGTTAAAGATACTAAGATAGAATGTCCAGAAGGAACAGAAATTAATCCTGTATCTGGAAGATGTGTTAAAATATGTGTTAAAGGAAAGGTTAGAGATGTTAAAACTGGGAAATGCGTTAAAGATACTAAGATAGAAAAATTAGAACCCATGATAATATCTAAATCGTCTAGTCCGACATCATTTTCTTTATATTACCCGGATTTAAAAGATGATGATTTTCCTAACAAAATTTCTAGAAACATGAATTTTGCTATTCATAAAATACCTAAATTTCCTATTATTGAAAATATTGAAGATTTCAATAATGTTGCTGATAAATTATGCGGTTCTTTTGAAACATCGTTATATCAACATTTCGTTAGTCAATATATATCTTATAAAACACCTTATAATAGCATATTATTATATCATGGAGTTGGTGTTGGCAAAACGTGTTCTGCTATAACAATGTCAGAATCTCTATTAACGGCACATGATAACAAAGAGCCTATGATTTGGGTTATTATGCCACAATCATTGAAGCAAAGTTTTAAATCGCAGATTTTTGATATAGATACTCATACATTTGAAAACATTATGAATCAATGTACAGGAGATACTTATGTAAAACTATTAAATATTTATAAATCATCATTTGATAATAAGAAGTTACTTAATACTGAATTAAAGAAAATATTAAAAAATAGATATAGATTATTTACTTATGACGGATTTGCCAAGTATATAATAGATAATTATAAGGATAAAATAGTTGAAAATAAAGTTATCATTATAGATGAAGCACATAACATAAGAAGTACAAATAAAAAAGATAAAGATTCTTATATCGCATTAACAAATATATTAAGTTCGGGTGTAAATAATAAGCTAGTTTTATTATCAGCAACACCTATGTATAATGAACCAAGAGATATACTTGATTTATTTAAATTAATGTTGTTAAATGACAAACGTAAAAATATAATTACAAAATATGCAAAAATATTTGGTAATCAAAAATTAATTATCGATGATACTGTTGTTGAATTGATTAAAAAGCTATCTTCAACATATATATCATATCTAAGAGGTAAAAATCCATTTACTTTTGCATTAAAATTAAATCCTGAGAATAGTGGAATTAGTGTATTAAAGAAAACTCCTATTAAAGACCCTTCTAATAAAGCTATACCAACAAATGAGTTAAAATGGATAGATAACATTGATAATGGTATTGTAACGGCAAAACTTAGTTTATCACAAAAATCTAAAATAGAAAAATTAGGATATAATAAAGAAAAAATAGATGAGAGCGAAAGTGATGATATATCAGAAGATAATGAATCTCCTGAAAATAAAAACCAAAACATGAAATTATTGCAACCGATGAATATAGTATACGATGATGAAATTGGTAATAAAGGGTTCTTCACTTTTTTCACAAAAACGAGAGATAGCGATCCGTTACTTGTTAAATATAATAAAAAATATGAAAATGCCTTAATGCCTGATGAAAGTAAATTGGGTAAATATTCTGGAAAGTTTATGAATATATGCAATATAATAAAAAAATCAAAAGGAGTAATTGTTATATATTCTAGATTTGTATATTCTGGTATATTACCATTTGCTATATGTTTGGAACATATGGGTTTTACAAGAGAAGGTACAAATAATATACTAAATAATGCTGAAATAATTAAAGACAAGCCNGTATATGATAATATTAAATCACCAAAGTATTGTATATTAACAAGTGATAATAAAGAGATTATGGGTTCTACACAAATAGATACTTTAATTAGTAAAATAAATAAGCCAGAAAATATAAATGGCGAATTAGTTAAAGTTATACTAATAACACCAGTGGCAAGTGAAGGACTTAGTTTTTTTAATGCTCGCGAAATACATTTAATTGAACCATGGTACCATTTTAATAGACCTGAACAAATTATCGGCAGAGGCATCAGAAATTGTAGGCATCAAAATTTACCACTTGAAGATAGAAATACTACTGTTTATTTACATGCTAGTATAAATGATAACGAAAATAAGGAAACAATAGATATTCATGCTCTCAGAATATCAACGCGTAAATACATTGATAGCATTAAGGTAGATAAAATTATAAGAGATAATGCCCTTGATTGTATATTGATGAAAAATATAAATTATTTTCCCAAATCAATATTTAATATTGGAAAAGTAAAACTCAATACTTCACAAAATCAAATATATGAATATGATTTTGGAGATAATGATAGATTTGAACCAGTGTGTTATGACAAAAAAGAGGATTTAGACACGGATGGATATAATAGCGAGGCTTATAAACATCTATTGAAACGAACACAAAATTCTTTGAAAGGATTATTATCAGAATATATTAAGAATGGGATTTTTTATATTGTTTATGATGATATCAAAAAAAAACTAGACATTGATGAGGAATTATTAATATATACTATTAGAAAATCAATATATCCATTTATAATTATTCATGATTATTATATTATTATACATAAAGATGGTATTAAAATAATTAAAAATGTTAGCAGAAAAATAAATAAATTAAGTATAATATTTACCAGCGAAGAGAAAATAGTAAAAGAAATTAGTGATACTAAATCGCCGAATATTGAAAATGTAATTAAGAATATTGTTATTGATACCAAAAACAAAAATAGTACTACTATATCAATGTATTTAAATCTAGATAATAAGCAATTTATATCTTTAATACAATTGATATTAACAAATAAAAGTAGTGATGATAGAATAATATTCTTAGAGAAGTGTTTGTACGACCAAGGAGTATTAATAAGAAAAGAGGAAATACCTTCTTATAAAAAGAATGATAATAAATATATAGGATATATAAATATATACGATACAACCAATAAAGATAATAATATGGATAAGCTAGATATTAATCTTCATGTCAAGGATACAGATGTATTTAATATGGATATTACTAAACGNGAAAGGGATGAATTTGCTAAAATGCGAAAGATACCTTATAATTTACCAACAGATATGTCATTGGAAGAAATGCCTTGGGGATTCTTAGAACCTTCTAAAAACAAGGATACATTTATAAATAANCTTAAAATTTTCTCAACAGAAATTGGAAAGGGTAAGAAAACTGGGCGCGTATGCGAAACATATAATGATACCTACCATAATAAATTCTTAAATCAAATAAATAAAACAAATGGCGATAATTACAAATTCAAAAACAAGCCAATATTATGTAATCATATTGCAAATAAATTATTAGAAAAAAATAAATTATTATTATTACCATTATATAAACCTAAATAGTTAAAACGATTATTCCTTTATAAGTATCCTTATTATATGATATGATTGCTTCATTATACTCAATGGATTTACCAAATAAGAAAGATATAAATAATGCAGTTCCTTTATTCCATCTATTATTAACAATACCGGACATGACTTCTGAACTTTTTGTTATACCAAAAACCTTATTAAATTCTTTTTTTGAAACGAAGTCAATTAATTTTTCTTTAATATTATCTTTAAAATCGTCAAAAGTATTAGATTCTTTCATAATTACATCTAATGGTTTTAATATAGTTTTTTTTTGTATTTTTTTAGGTTTTAATGTAATATTTTCTACTTGAACCTTTTCCTGAATAACTGGTTCAATATAATTTATATTTTGCGTAAACTTATTATATGCACTAATATTATCCGGTTTCCATAATGTACTATTGTCATTAGAGTGATTTATTTTGTCATATAATATTTTAATCATAATTATTATATATAACAATAATACTTTCTATATCATTTTTTATGTTATTATATAATTTTCGTATTTTAATTCATTATCATAAAGATTGTAAATTAATGTATTTTGTTTACTAAACTTTTTCTTTAACAAATAAAATTTCATACTTGATGAGAATTTCTGTTTTGTATTATTTCCGGGNTCTGTCTGTATTACATTAGTATCGTCTTTTTTTGTATCTTCTTTATCGGTATTATCAATTGTGTTATTTAACAAATTTTTCATCAATTCATATTTACTTATTTCATTTTGTGATTTTATACAAAAAGAAATATAATTATTCAATTTCACGAGGTTATCTTTTGATAACCAGTTTAAGTTTAAAAAAACCCCATTATTATTTTTCGTATAATTAACATTACAATTTTTTATTATTTTAAATAGTTCAGTTATTTCATTATGTGTCAATTTAATAGCATTGCTTTTTATTAATTTACATAATTCATGTTTGTTCATTTTTAATATATAATATTTTTATATATTTATATATTAAATATCGTCAAAATCATCTAAATCCTCATCTAAATCTTCTTCTAAACCTTCCTCTAAATTTTCTAAATCGTCATCTTCATCATCATCGTCTTCATCTTCATCTTCTTCATCTTCTTCATCGTCTTCATCATCGTCTTCTTTTAATGATATCGCATCTATTTTTATTTTTTTAATATCATCATCTTCGTCATCTTCTTCATAATCTTCATCGTCGTCTTTGTTTAAAATTTCTATGAAATCATCTTCATCGTCTTGGTCTTCAAAATCGGATTGATTGTCTTCCTCTGTATCTTCTGTGATTACAACGACTTCTTCTTTATCTTTAATAATTTTACCAACAATAGATATCATTTTATCATAAAGAGTGAATTTTTTTCCACATACGCGAACATTTACATTGTCTCCGATATTGACATCATCAATATTTATCTCAGATTGTATCCCAGATGTAATGCGCGGGATAATAACTTCAAGTATAGACATATCTTCGAATGTACCAATTGCTCTGAGCCCTAAATTATTTTTAGCTTTAATGACACATTTAATTATAGAGTCTTGTGTTGGGTTACATATTTCCGCGATACAACTTAAATCATATGCTATATTTCCGTTTAAATGAGACTCCTTGAAATACCCAGCAGTTCGTTTGATAATTTTGATACTATCTTTTTTAATGAACCCGTGTTTACTACAATTATTTTCAAGGGTTGATTTTATTTTCAATAATATTGTATTGTCAAAGTTTTTATTAAACTCATTCGGCGTTAAAATTACAGTAGTATTAAACTTGATTGGCATAAACATTGTTGACATTACTATTGTAATATAATCTATAAGAATATATCATTTTTTTTATTTATATATAAAAATTGATATATAAATCTATAATGTCTTTATTTATTAGAGACACAATATGGAAATTACCAAAGATCATTCTATATTTTCTATAATTGATAAACATTATTCCCTAATTGAAGAAGATTGCGAAACATATATTAAATTTACTAATGCATTAAATTGGAGTGATAGTGCATATGAAAATTTTATAAATGTTATGAAATCTTCTAATTATGGCGAAGAAATAGATAAACAGAAGCTAGAAATATACTGTGATGAAACAGTATTGAAAGTATCTGGAAATACTAATATTATAAAATATTGTCATAATTCCAAGTATAATAGTAAAAATTTTGAGTGGTATAAAAACAAAGTAATATCAAAGGATATTGTTGATGATTTATTAGACTCTAAATTAAATTTTTATTCTATTAAAAGCAACTTATCATCTGACGCGAGTATTCCTGTAAATTGGAATGATATAAGAAAATTTTATAAAATTACAAAAAAAATAAAATACACCGACCCTGACACAAATATAAAGTATATAGTTAGTATAACAAAGGGAAACGGCTTAGAATACGATGAAGCAAATGATACGGACATGTATTATAACTTGAATTATTCTGGTATATTATCATCAACCCAGAAATACGAGTTTTATATTGATATAACAAAAACAGATAAAGATTATATATTACCTTCATTAATCAAAATGGAGCAAGCATTGTATTTATCAACATATATAATATCTAAAACGCAACAACAGGATATTATCAAAAATTACTATGAACTTGTTAAAAATGATATTACAATTAAGTCATATAACAATAAAAATCCCAATAAACCACCATTAATGACGCCAAAACCTGTTACATTGGAAAAAATAAATGTTCTCAATCCCGATGAATATGGTATTGTTAGTATATTATCAGAATATACTGTTACTGAAAAAGCAGATGGTGAAAGATTACTTATGTATATTAATGATGCAGGGAAGGTATATCTAATTAATAACACATATAGAGTTACAGACACGGGGATTACATCTATCAAAGAGTTAAACAACAGTTTAATTGATGGCGAATATATTTCATGTAACAATCGGATTGATAATTCATCAAAAGGTTTATTTGCCGCATTTGATATTTATTATTATGGTGGTGAAAAGATTACATCTTTGCCATTGATTGATAATAATAATAGCATTAAAACAAGATATAAATATTTATTGCAAACTGCTGCTGGTATGAAAAAAACAGAATATTCAATTGACTATATTGTAAAAGAACATCTATATAATAAGGATATTTTAATGGATTGTGATGAAATATTATCGGGAAAAAAACAATATCCTTATGATATTGACGGGTTAATATTCACACCCGCGAAATTAGCATTATATTCGTATTATGCTAATAAGGCGATGCCAATAACTGATAATGTTAAATGGGATAGGGTATTTAAATGGAAACCTCCTGAACAGAATACGATTGATTTCTTAGCAAAGCAGGCGCGAACTACAACTATCGATGGTATAAAATACAAAGAGTTTTTGTTATATGTAGGATATAATGCGTCTCAGTGGGAACCTTATACGATAGACGAAGCTTTGAAGATTGCATATAATAAGGAATATAGATTGATGACACAAGATAAAAAGAGAACATATATGCCTAAATTATTCCAACCAAATATATATTATGAGAAAGGTATTGAAAAAATGTTAGTAAAATCAGATTCTAATGGGAAAGTTAGATGTGAAAATGGTGATATACTCGAGGGTGATGTAATTATAGAATGTATTTATAATATGGATCGTAAGATTCCTGCAAACATGAGATGGAGTCCAATGAGATTACGGGAAGATAAAATACGGATTTATAAAATGGGAGAATTATCAAAAACNGCTAATGATATGAGTGTTGCAATTAATATATGGCGTTCTATTCATAATCCGGTAACGGAAAGTATCATTAGAGGAAATAAAGAGGTTGTAAATATGGATGTAAACGATAGTGAAAGCGAGAGATTATTAGAAGCCGATGATGTATATTATTCTAGAAATGTACCAAGAGATGCGATGTTTTCGTATAATATGCTTCAATTTCATAATTTGGGCATCAAGAGAATGCTTTATAAGAANCCCAGTAGTAAAAATAGTTTAATTGAGTTAGCATGTGGAGAAGGCGGTGATATGTCAAGATGGATTGATAATGGATATAAATTTATTCTCGGCATTGATTTGGTTAAAAATAATATATATGGTCCTCGTACGGGAGCATACAGCAGAATGTTAGAAAATAGGAAGCGATTTTTCAGAAATCATAATATCAAAGACAAAATATCATTTCCCAATATGGTATTTGTAGCAGGTGATTGTGGAAAAAATATTAAAGATGGCGAATGTTCTTTATCGATTGATGACCAAGACAGTTTTAATGTATTACAAAATGTTTTAAATAAAAAGCGCAATGATATGCAAAAACATTATTCTAATATTATTGGTCAAGGCGCTAATGGGTTTGATGTTTGCTCGTGCATGTTCAGTATTCATTATTTCTTTAAAAGCGAAGAAACATTGGATACCTATTTGAATAATGTAAGCTCATTGTTGAAAAACAATGGAACTTTCTTCTGTACTTTCATGGACGGTAAAAGAATAGAAGATGAAATAAACGGTAATGGAGGAGATATGATTGAAGGTGTTAAAAATACTGAAATTGATATTAAAAACAAGGTACCTATTTGGGCGATTATTAGAAGATATAATAAGGATGCAACTGATAGATATAATAAAAAGATTGACGTGTTTATCGAATCAACAAGCAAATTTATACCAGAATATTTAGTATCATATGAATTATTAGTTGAAAAATGTAAAAGTCATAAATTAGAATTAGTAGAAAGCGAATTGTTCTCTGAATACTTCAATAAAATTAAATCAGAAATCCCAGACGATGATAGTGATAAGGAGGCTATCCATAAAATTGTCATGGAATTAGATAAGGACCCNGTACAGAAGAAGTTTAGTTTCTTTAATAGATGGTGTATATTTAAAAAGGTTTAATTAAGANATTCGTATATAAGAGTATATTTATTTTTTTATTTATAATTAAGATGATTTTATTTTATAGCCCTCAATGTAATCATTGTAACATGTTAATAGATAATATAAAAAGATATGATAAGGATAAGAAAATTAAGCTGGTTTGTATAAATGATTTAATTTCGGAAAATATAGAAATAGAAAAAAAAATACATTCGGTGCCAGCATTTATGTTAATGCCTTCAAAGGAAATGTTGTATGGGAAGGAAGTTTTTGATCATTTGATAATGCCTGGTAGAGGAATATTGTGTGGGGGGCAGAGTACTCGCATTGAAAGACCAACTAAGAATAACCAAGATATAGATGATATGAATGCAACAAAACCATTAGATATTAAAGAAAATCCAGATGAACCATCGGCATTTGTATTAAGTGGTTTTAATTTTTCAGATAAGTTTTCGTCTATTGATGAAGAAAATAAGGCTGAATGTGGCGACAAAGGCTATAATTGGGATTATATTACTAATGATAATAACATATCAGATGGTGTCGGAAGTCTAACAATATCTGAAAGTGAAGGAAAGAAAATGCCTTCATTAGATGAACTTAAAAAATTAAGAGATAATATTAAATTTGACTAATGAAAACATATAAGGAATATCACCAATATTTTTATATAATATAGGAAAAATGTCAAATCAATATGTCTTTAATCAGTATTATATAGACCTCATTAAAAGACTTAAAAAAACAGCGAAGGTAATAAAAGATGACGATAAAGATAATACAAATTATGAATTAGCGAAGACTATTACAAAATCTATTAAAAATAATTATGTTACCCTTGACAAATCGTCAGACGAGTATATTGTATATGTAAATAAATTACCAGAAGAGGTATGGAAAACTTACATTGAGGTTGAAGAAGATAAAATTGGCGAATGGTTTGAAATGGACGAAGTCAAAGATGTTGAATTATATCAAAGTATATCTATATCAAATATTCGTACAATAATTAAAGATGATTACTTGTGTCATCATTTTATAAGTGTGTTTTATTTATTTAAAAATGAGTTAAATGAAGAACAAGTCAAGAAATACGTTTCTATACTACAAGAATCATTTAAAGAAGANTTATACGANGGTATTGAAAATGAACAACATAAAACTCTTTTATTGAGATTAAATGAGTTAAAAAAGAAGAATATCAAAACTAAAAGTGGTGTAAATATGGCTGGAATGGAAGATACTATGCTCGGTAAATTAGCAAAAGAAATCTTGGAGGATGTTGATGTTGATAAATTGCAACAATCAATGGGTGATAAAGGTGATTTGCTACAAGCTATTGGAGATCCNGATAGNGGTTTTAGTGATCTCATCTCAAATGTTAGTAGAAAAATGGCTACGAAGATATCAAATGGTGAATTGAAACAAGAAAATCTATTACAAGACGCCATGAAATTTGCTTCTACGATGCCTGGATTATTTGGAGGAAATCCAGGAAATCCGGGAAATAAAGGTAATAATCAGCAAAAAGATATGATGAATATGATGAACATGATGAATAATATGATGAATAATAAAGAAGGCATGGGTGCATTTAATGATATGATGGGTGGAGATAAAGGAAAAAAAGCTGGTAGCAAAGCTGGTAGCAAAGCTGGTTTCAATAAAAATGCGTATAGAAAAGCGATGGCCGCAAATAAACTAAAATCTAAATTGGCTAAACGTAGACAAGAGAACCAAGAAGTTTCTGATGAATAAAAATAATGTAAATATTTAGAGTAATAAACAAAATGTTTTGGCTAGACAATATATCTGAATTAATGAATCCTATAATTATACCAGATATAAACATGACAATTGAAGAAAAAATTAATGCTATTATAAGAGCAATTATATTTGTCGGGTTAATATGTACCCTGGTATTTAATGATACGNGATATATATTATTTATTATCATTATAATGATAGTTTCAATATTAATTATTAATTATCAATATGATAAAAATAAGAAAATAGAAAAGTATTTAGACTTAAATGATTTAGATATAGTAGATAATAAAAAATGNATCAAACCGACTGGAAATAATCCTTTTATGAATCCCAACATATTAACTACAAAAAAAGGAAATCAAGAATATGGTGCGTGTTCTATACATAATAAAAATATTAATAAAAATATTAATAAATACTTTTATGAAAAAATATTTAGAAATGCCGATGATATATACGATAAATCAACATTAGATAGACAATTTTATACTGTTCCATCAACTACCATACCTAATAATAGAGAAAAACTAGGAGATTGGCTTTACAATAGAGGACCATCGTGTAAAGAAGGCAATAGTTCAAAATGCTATAATAATTTATATAACGATATCAAAAATAGTGTACAAATTTAGTCTTTGGAATAATTTTCGTAAAACCCTTTTTTTTCTAAGAATTCTATTTTTATATAAATAAATAATATTTTTAATATTTA
>JGI24539J26755_10001525_pt1 | contig 10724 bp, 6 predicted proteins | sample NorSeaMetagenome_2_FD_26755 | JGI IMG/M metagenome (IMG submission 26755)
AAGGCACATTTTCGTCAAAAAAATTGTAATAATTTGCCAATAAACTTAATGCCACAACTCTGTTAAAATTAGCTGAATAATTTAATGATGCATTTATCTGACTGACATCTTTATATTTTGTAACAAACCTTTCAAGCGAAGAAATATTTTGTCTTTGAAAATAAAGAATATTATTAATTTTCGAAAATGAAGTATTTAAAACAATAAATTGATTTGTAGACAATTGGTTTTTTAATAAAAAATAAGCTTCTTTAGAGTAAGTTTTTTTCAAATCCTGACTAAAACTACCATCATCATAAAGCTGCTGATTAGTTCCATGTGAATGAATAAATTTATTAGATTCACTTATTGATCTAAGAGAATTCCTCTTATTGTCATCCCTTAATCCAAATTGTAAGAAGATAAAATCATTTACAATTTCTTTTGACAATTGAATATGTGGAAAAATAGAGACCTCAGTATCTAAACTATCATCTTGATATTCCAAGTTCAAACCTAAATCAATTTTAAAGCCAAGTTTATAAATACTTGTTGAAGGATAAAAAATAAATTCTTTAATATCCAGAGCTTCTCTTCCAAAAGCATTTTCAAATCTTGAATAATTTAGATAATTATTAAAAGCTAGATAAAAACTAATCAATTTGTCATCATTTTTTTTAGCTAAAACACTACTAAAATGAATTTGATTTTCAGACATTTCATTTAAATCAGCAACAAAGAAATGAGTATTGTAAGTAAAACCATTTGCTAAAGGTTTTTTTGAAATTGCATTAAAAGATATTTTAGAATACCTAAACTCATTGCTAAAATTAAACATTGATATATTTCTATCATATGTTAAGTTAATAGACAGAATACTATTGGGCTTAACATACTTTAAAAAACCATAAACACTTTGACTATTATTCTCTACCTTATGCCTGTCAGCTCTAATTGGGTTAGAAAGAGCAAAAGTTTTATAACTATTTTGATCATAAATTAATGACAATCCGTAAAAAATATATTTTGAATGTTTTTTATTAAATGCAAAAAGCCCTTTATTTTGAGATAGTGTACCAAGTCGTACATCTATCTTATAATTTAAAAAATCTTTAGGTCTCTCATGTTTAACTTTGGCAGGATTAATTTCTCTTATAATATGTGAATAATAAAAGAAAGAATTAATTTGAGAATAATTTTGAGACTTATCAATTTTTGTTGTATCGCTAAATGAAGCTTGTGTATTAATTTTAACAGCATCAGGGATTTCAGGTTCAAATCCTTCAATAACGATTATTTCTGTTGTTTTTAGATCTTGGGCAAAAACCAAATTTAAAAAACTAAAAAAACATAAAGTAAAAAGTACTTTTTTCATATTATTTAATATTCTTCATTTTCTGATTCCTCTTCAAAAATCAACTCATAGTCTAAGTTTAAATCAAGATATTCATTTGTACTCTTCTCTGACACTAAATTTAAAGCTAGTTCTTTCTCTAATATATTTTCCCGCTTCTTTTGAGCCAATAACCTCAACTCTGAGCCGTTATGATTATCAATTACACTCTCTAGAGTTGCTTTAGCTTGAAATAAATCATTTTTTTCTATATATATATCTGACAAAAGAATAAAAGCTTTGGCAATAAAATAATCATTAGAATAATTTTCAGCTAATTCAAAAATCATTTTTTCAGCTAATTCTAAATCATTATCTAAAAAAGTAAGATATGAGAGCATATACTTAGCTTCAGCAGCCTCACTTCCTAAATTAATATCTAAAACAGTTTTATAATTTATTCTTACTTTTAAATAATTTCCTCTTGAAAACTCTTCTCGAGCAATTATTGTATTTGCTATAGAAATAAGCCAATTATCATTTTTATCTAAGCTTAGTACTTTTTGAGCATAAACAAAAGCACTATTGTTTTCTAAAAAATTAAAACCATACATCAGTCTTATAATAGCCTCTCTTCTTAAACTATTTGAAGAAGCAATACCTTCTATAGCCAAATAGTATAAATTTGAAGAGGAATACTCTTTTAATCTATACTTGTGTCTAGCACAGAACATTAATGCAACTTCTAAGTATTCTTTGGAGTTACTTTTTATAATGTTTTCATAATATAAAAAGGCATTTAAAGAATCCGAAAGTCTTCTATAACTTTCTGCTAAAAAATAATTAGCTTGATTTACAAAAACGCCATCATTTTCAACACTGGAATTGTGAATTTTCGAAAAATCATTTAAATAATTTATAAAATTATCTCTTGAGTAAACATATTCACCTTCTGAAAATTTAATAAAAGCTGCATTATAAGATAGGGAATCTATTTCTGATTTATTTACATTAAAATTAGGAAGAGAATTTATCAAATCAACATACTTATCTACTTGCGCATTAGCAACATATATTGACTGAATGCCCAGTAGTGCCTGCTTAAAATACTTGGTTTTAGAAAAATTTTCTATTACAAAAGTATAGTCATCTATTGACTCATCTGTTTTATTATTATTAAAATTAATAATCCCTCTGCCTAAATAAGATTCTGCTCTAAGGCTTAAATCTGCTGAATTTTTTAAAACGCTATCATAATATGAGATTGCAAGTTGAAAATCATTATTATTTTTAAAATGATTTGCTAAATCAAATAATGCATTATCGTAATAAGGAGAATTAGAAAAATCTTTTACTAACCTTTTAAGCATCGTTAATTTTTTAGATTTTTGATTAATCAACGACAAACAAAGAGAGCTATTATATAATGCGTAATCCACATCAAACAAATTTAATTTAATTGACTTTTCATAATATTTTTGAGATAATAAAAACTCATTCTGCATATAAAAACAATCGGCAATTCTAAGAAAAGCGTCATTTAACATAGAGGAATCTTTACAATTTTTTATAAAACTTCTAAAAAGAGAATTTGATTCTTTAAACTCCTTTGTTTGAAAATAACAATATGCTAGATTATACTTTGCATTACTTATGTAAGAAGAAAGCTTATCATTAAAACCTATTTTTTCGTAAATACTTTTAGCTTTTTCGAAATCATCAAGCATATATAAGGCATCAGCCATCCAAAAATTAGACAAATAATAAATATCTAAATTAACTTTAAAATTATTTGATTGAATAAAGAAGTCAATTGCATTTTTGTAATTTGAATTATTAAATTCATTAATAGCTAAAAAATATGCTAATTCTTGCATTATTATTTTTTGCTCTTTTGTGTGACTTGCAAGTGATTTCAAACCATTATACGCTTTCAAATAATTGCTTGTACCTCTAAGTACATTTGCCATTAAAGTTTGAATAGTATCTATTTTAGGCTGCGAATTAGATTCATTTATAAATTTTTTAAATATTTCTAAAGTATTATTGTACGGAAGGTCAAGTTCATATGATAGTTTAGCATAATTGAATAGAGCATCGTCCTTTAAAGAAGGATTAATATTAAATTGTGATGATTTTTTAAAAGCATTTAATGAATATTTTTTATTATTTATCTTTAAATATGACGCACCTAGATAATAAGAAGATATCTGATCTAAAGTATCATTTTGCCCAAGAGATTTCTCAAAAAACTTAATTGCATTTACATTATCTAAACTCTTGAAATAAGAAAAAGCTAGCATATAATATTCCTGCTTTGCAAATGAATTATTATTTGAAAAATAAAGATTAAAATATTTTATTGCTCTATCATAATTCTCTAAATGATAATATGATTCTGCTAATAACCTATTAACCTCTGTAGTTCTTGAGTTGATAATATTATTAACTTTAGACTCAAGAAATAAGATTAATTTCTTGTATTCTTTTTTTTGATAATATATCTGAGCAATGTAATAAGGTATTATATCAGAAAACTTTGTTTTTCCTTCTAATTTTAGAAACCATTCTAATGAAGAGATAAAATCTTTATTTTGATAGGCTATGTGCGCATAATAGTACTGTGCAGCCGCAGCACAAGAGTTAGAACTATTCAATAATTTTTTAAAAAATAATTTTGATTTCACTAAAGAATCAGATGCAAAATAAGAATAAGCAAGATTAAAAATTTGTGAATCATTTAAATAATTAAGCTCAATAGAATAATAACGACAAGATTTCAAATAGTTTTTCTTTCTAAAATTAATTTCAGCAAGAGCAATATTGGCATTATGATTTAAAACAGATTCAGGGTAATCAAAAAGTAGCTTTTCATATAAAAACTCTGCATCATCTAGAAACAATATTTTAGAGCATTCTGCATTATAAAAAAGAGCTTGATCTGTATTAATCTTTTCAAAATATGATTGTGCTAAAATAAATTGCTCATCATCAAATAGTTCTAAACCTTTTTTTAAAAAAGATTCTTGAGAATATAACAACTTAAAGCTGAAAAAAAATAAAAGTAAAATTATTCTTGTCTTAATCATGCATTTTTTATCATTAATAAAAGTAGAGAATAAGCTCACTAAAAGGAAGAGTGTGGTTTCAAGTTTTCAACATAACTTTTTAACAATTCTAATAAACTCTGGTACTAGTTTTTATAATATATTTTTTAATTTGCAAATATGTTTTATGTTATAAAAGTAAAAGGAGCTAAGCCTATTCCAGATTTTGTTCAAATAAGAGACAAAGACTATACTCTTAGAGCTTATTTTCGTCTTAGTCAAATAAAGAAAGGAATTGAAAAAAACAATCTTCTTGATTTTAATGACGAACTAACAAATTTAATAAATCAAATTCCTTACGGAAAGATTCATAAATTTACACCAACAAAATGAATAATCAAATAATAAAATTAGAAGGTGTTAGTATTGATCATTTAGACCACAATGTTTTAGACAACATAAATCTTTCTATTAAAAAAGGGGAATTTACATATCTAATTGGAGATACCGGAAGTGGAAAAACTAGCTTAGTTAAATCACTTTATGCTGAAATAAAAGTTAGTGCTGGAAATATTAATATTATTAATTATAATCTAAATAAAATCACAAAAAAAGATATTCCAATGCTCAGAAGAAAAATTGGAATAGTCTTTCAAGACTTTCAACTACTTACAGACAGGACAATTCGTGAGAACCTTGAATTTGTTTTAAAATCAACAGGCTGGAATAACAAAAAAGATATTGACCTAAGAATTGATCAAGTTCTTAAAAAAGTTCACCTCAAAGATTCTAAAGAAAAAATGCCTTATCAGCTCTCTGGAGGAGAACAGCAAAGAGCTGCAATTGCAAGAGCAATATTAAATAAACCTGAAATAATTCTTGCTGATGAACCAACAGGTAACCTTGACCCATACATATCTCAAAAAATAATTGATTTATTAAAAGAAATAAATCTTACTGGAACAACTGTTTTAATTGCTACTCATGACTATGAAGTTATTAAGAACAATAAATCTAGAATAATAAAATGTAGTAATAAAAATCTTCAAGAAATCAGCATAGAAGAATTATAATGGAAATACAAAAGAATTTTGATTTAAAGAATCTCAACTCATTTAATATATCCGCTAAAACAAAATATTTCTATAGGTTCTCATCAATTAAAGAGTTACAAAATATTATAGAATACAATAAGATTTTCAAAGAAAAAACTATAATTCTTGGAGGAGGGTCAAACATACTTCTTACCAAAGATTTTGATGGACTAATTATCAAAAATGAAATTAAGGGAGTTAATATTCAAAGTGAATCACTACGACATGTCACTATAGAAGTTGGAGCTGGAGAAAACTGGCATAATTTTGTAAAATGGAGCGTTACTAATAATCTTTCTGGAATAGAAAACTTAGCTCTTATTCCTGGCTCTGTTGGAGCAACACCAATTCAAAACATAGGAGCATACGGAATGGAAGTTAAAAACACAATTAAAAAAGTTTACTATTTTGATATTGAAACATTAACTGAGAAAGTGTTAACAAACAAAGAGTGTGATTTTAAATATCGTGATTCAATTTTTAAAAATAAATTCAAAAATAAATTTATTATTACTAAAGTTGTTTTTTGCCTAAACAAAGAGCATGCCAATAATTCAAATTACGGAGCCATTAATGAGGAGTTGAATAAATTAAAAATGGAACCTAGCTTAAAATCAATTTTTAAAGCAGTTATAAATATAAGAAACCAAAAACTACCAGATCCAAAGAAACTTGGTAACAGTGGAAGTTTCTTCAAAAACCCTATTATTGAAAATAAAAAATTTCAAAAATTAAAACAATCTTACCCTAATATTGTTGGCTACCCTATTAAAAATGGGGATATCAAAATTGCTGCTGGGTGGCTAATTGAAAAAGCAGGTTGGAAAGGATATACCGAAGGATCAGCTGGAGTTCATAAGAAACAAGCTCTTGTGCTAGTAAACTACGGAGAAGCAACAGGAAAAGATATTTTAAATTTATCCTTTAAGATTAAAGATTCTGTAAAAGAGAAATTTGATATTGAAATAACTCCTGAAGTTAATATTATTTAGATGACGAAAGAATCAACGCTATTAAAAAAACTTCAATTTAATTTTCCTCACCAACCTACTTCTGAACAAGCAAAAATTTTTTTAGACTTAGATGATTTCATTTCAACATTAGGTAATAAAAATATATTTGTTTTAAAAGGTTATGCTGGTACAGGTAAAACAACACTAATCTCTTCATTAGTTAAATCACTTCCAAGTATTGGCAAAAGATCTGTCTTGTTAGCACCGACCGGAAGAGCTGCAAAAGTTTTATCTAAATATTCTAATAAAAAAGCATCAACAATACACAAAAAAATATATTGGATAAAAACAAATAAGAGTGGAAATACATTTATTACTTTAAAAGAAAATAATCACACAAATACTATTTTCTTGGTAGACGAAGCTTCAATGATCCCTGAAGATACAGATAATAGTCTGGGTAATAGATCATTACTAAAAGATTTAATAGACTTCGTCTATGATGGTATGGATTGTAAATTAATATTAATTGGCGATACTGCACAATTACCACCTATTCATTTAGACATCAGCCCTGCTTTAGATGAAGAAAAATTAGAACTTAATTATAACAAGCATATTATATGTAGAGAATTAAAGAATGTTGTTCGTCAGAATAAAGATTCATTAATTCTTGAGAATGCAACTCAAATTAGAAATCTAATTTTAAAAGAAGATTATATTTTCCCGAAATTTAATATAAATAAAGAAGTGATACGAATTAATTCTGGGGAGGATCTGCAAGATCATATAGAAAGTGCATATAATCAGTCCGGCGTAGAAAATACTACTGTAATTTGTAGATCAAACAAAAGAGCAAATCAATATAATGCTAGAATTAGAAGTGAAATTAGATGGCAAGAAGATACNNTNTCNTCAGGAGATATATTAATGATTGTTAGAAATAATTATTTCTGGCTTAAAGAAGAAAGTGAGGCAGGTTTTTTAGCTAATGGAGATATTGTTGAGGTAACTAGAATTAATGAAATCATTGATCGATATGGATTTAAATTTGCAAAAGCAAGTATCAAACTTCTTGACTATCCAAAAGAACCAGAACTTGAAACAATTCTATTAATTAACACATTAGATTCAGAGACAGCTTCATTAACTTATAATGAGTATCAAAAGCTATATAAAGAAGTTAGTCTAGACTACAAGGGAGAGAAAAAAATAAATCAAAAAATTAAAGAGAATAAATATTTTAATGCACTACAAATAAAATTTGCATATTCGATAACATGTCATAAATCTCAAGGTGGCCAATGGGATCAAGTATTTATAGACTTAGGATATTTCACAAAAGAAATGCTTGATAAAAACTATCTTCGATGGCTTTATACTGCATGCACCAGAGCTACAAAAAAACTTTATCTAATTAACTTTAATGATAATTTTTTTAAATAAAATTATACTTAATTATAAATTGTCAATGATATTGTTAAATATTTTACTTGGACGCATCAAAGAAAAAAGCAGTTCTGAACTTGGGTTGTAGTACCCCTTTATGTCATTAGAAATTCCTTGACTATAATTTAATTCCTCAAGAATTTTTATTTCATTATCTCTCATTTCTTTTGCTACATTTTCAAAAGTAGATTTAAAATCAAGATCTATTTCCTGTTCTGCCAACTCATCAGCCCAATACATTGCCAAATAAAAATGTGAACCTCTATTATCCAATTCTCCAACTTTTCTTTTAGGTGATTTTCCTCTTTTCAATAAATTTTCTATTGCAATATCTAAAGTATTTGCTAGAATTTTTGCTTTTGGATTATTATTAACTTGTGCTAGATGCTCTAAAGAAACTACAATAGCCATAAATTCACCTAATGAATCCCACCTTAAATGTCCTTCACTAATAAATTGCTGAATATGCTTTGGAGCAGACCCTCCTGCCCCAGTTTCAAACAATCCTCCTCCATTCATAAGAGGAACAATAGATAACATCTTAGCTGAAGTTCCTAATTCTAATATTGGAAATAAATCCGTAAGATAATCCTTAATACATTTCCAGTTACAGAAATAGTGTTTTCTCCATTACGAACTCTATCTAAAGTAAATAATGTTGCGTCATGAGGAGATAAAATTTTGATATCCAATCCTTTGGTGTCGTGCTGCTTCAGATATTTATTAACTTTCTTNATTATCTCAAAGTCATGCGCTCTTTTTTCATTTAACCAAAAAATAGNTGGCCAATTAGTTGCTTTAGCTCGATTGACTGCTAATTTNACCCAGTCTTGAATTGGAAGATCTTTAGTTTGACACATTCTCCAAATATCACCTTCATCTACAGAATGTTGTATTAAAACATTGTCATTTGAATCAATGACTTTAACCACACCATTTGATTCAATCTCAAATGTTTTATCATGAGAGCCATACTCTTCCGCCTTTTGAGCCATTAAGCCTACATTAGGAACTGTTCCCATTGTAGTAGGATCAAATGCGCCATATTTCTTACAGAAATCAATTGTTGCAGAATATACACTTGCATAAGAACTATCAGGAATAATTGCCTTTGTATCTTCAGTTTTGTTATCACTATTCCACATTTGTCCAGAAGTCCTTATCATTGCAGGTAATGATGCATCAATAATTACATCTGAAGGAACATGTAAATTTGTTATCCCTTTATCAGAGTTTACCATGGCAAGATTAGCGTTATCTTCAAATACTTGCTTAATATCTGATTGTATTTCAGATTTCTTATCTTTAGACAAAGAATTAATTTTTTCAACTAAATCACCAAATCCATTTTTAAAGTCTACTCCCAATTCGGATAAAATATTTTTATGCTTTACAACTAAATCAGAAAAAAAGATCGATACGACATGACCAAAAATAATAGGATCTGAAACCTTCATCATTGTTGCTTTCAGATGTAAGGAAAGTAGAATACCAGTTTCTTTTGCTTCTTTAATTTCTTTTTCTAAAAATGAAATTAACTTTTTCTTACTCATTACAGAAGCATCAATAATCTCATGTTCAAGTAAAGAAATATTTTCTTTTAATGATGTAATGTTACCATCATTTGAAAAATGTTGAATTTTGACGTTAGTAGAATGATCAACACACACAGATTTTTCATTATGATGAAAATCACCACTTTTCATAGTTGCAATATGTGTTTTTGAATCTGAATTCCAAGCTCCCATTGAATGAGGATTTACTTTTGCGTAATTTTTAACAGCCTTAGGAGCTCTTCTATCAGAATTACCTTCTCGCAAAACAGGATTAACAGCAGAGCCTTTAATTTTATTATATCTTAAATTTATTTCTCTTTCTTGATTATTAGATGGATTGTGAAAGTACGAAGGAACATTGAAGCCTTGTTCTTGTAGCTCAGAAATAGTTGAAATTAATTGTGGAACAGAGGCAGAAATATTTGGAAGTTTTATAATATTTGCCTCAGGAAGATTAACCAGTTCACCCAACTCTGCAAGAGAATCATCAATAATCTGATCATTGTCTAAAAATTCTGGGAATGCCGCTAATACTCTTGCTGCCAATGATATATCTTTTGACTCAAACTCAATATTAGCTTTTGATACAAAGGAATTTATAATTGGAAGTAGTGAAAAAGTTGCCAACATTGGCGCCTCATCAGTTTTAGTATAAATTATTTTTGATACTTTTTTACTCATCATTTATTTGTATTTTTTCTTTAAAATTAATATCCAAAAATATCTTCAAGTTTTAAAATTATAACTTCTCCATATCCTTCAAGTAATTTTAAATCAATTTCTTTAGCGCTTCCTAAAACCATGTATGTATAATTATCATTTTTTACATGAGTATTATGAAAAGTTGTCAGATCATCCATAGTAAAATCAACAACATCACTAAACAAATCGATTCTTTTATCATAATCAAGACCCATTTTTGTAAAAGTCTCATAATAATCTAAAACCTTAGATTTTGTAATTCTTTCAGTTCTTATTTTCTGTAATATCCCCTCACGAGCAGTTTCCATATTAGAGTTTGCTTGAGGCATTTTCATNAATAGAGATTGCATCCCTTGAATTGCCTCGCCAAGCTTATCAGCTTGAGTACCTACATANGAAAATCCGTAGTGAGAATCGCTTGATTTCTTTGGCATTGTAAATGTACTATAAACAGAATATGCTAATGCTTTTGATTCTCTCATATCCTGAAATACAATTGAGCTCATACCTCCTCCAAAATACTCATTATGAAACTTGATTATGGAATACTCATCATTATTTAGTTTTTCACCTTTTGCAAACATTATGACTTCAGCTTGCTTCATGTCATA
>JGI24539J26755_10001533_pt1 | contig 10685 bp, 10 predicted proteins | sample NorSeaMetagenome_2_FD_26755 | JGI IMG/M metagenome (IMG submission 26755)
ATAAATTAATTGAAAAATTAATTCCTAGAATAGAAACATTAAAAGTAGGCCCATACACGGCAGGTAATGATGTTGACTATGGACCAGTAATCACATCCGCGGCTAAAGAAAATATTTTAAAATTAGTACAATCAGGAATAGATCAAGGCGCAAAATTAGTTGTTGATGGGCGTGATTTTAATTTGCAGGGCTATGAAGCACTTATTTGATAATGTTACTTCAGATATGGATATTTACACTAAAGAAATATTTGGTCCTGTACTTTCGACAATTAGAGCAAAAACTTATGAAGAGGCAATTGGTTACGCTATGGATCATGAGTATGGAAACGGAACAGCAATTTATACGCGTGATGGTGACACTGCTCGTGACTTTGCCAACAGAATAAATGTTGGAATGGTTGGTATTAATGTTCCTATCCCAGTGCCATTAGCTTATCATACCTTTGGTGGTTGGAAAAAATCTGTATTTGGAGATTTAAATCAACATGGGCCAGATGCATTCAAGTTTTACACAAGAACAAAAACTGTAACTGCACGATGGCCTTCTGGTATTAAAGAAGGCGGTGAATTTTCTATACCTGTAATGAAGTAAGTTAAAGCGTTTATAAAATTTACGCTGTTTTTGTTTTACAAAAACAGCGTTTTTTTTATATTTTGGGAGAAATAATGTCAAAAATTAAAGATACTTATATAAAAAAATCAATATATATAAATTATTGATTTTATTTGGCTCTGAAATAATACAATACTCTAGTTTTGTTCTATTGTGTCATGGATTTAGAATGATTAACTTTATTAAACAAACTTTAATTAATAAAAGTTTATTAAGAAGATGAGGAGAACATTATGGCTACTATATCTCAGCAATTAGAAGAAAGACGGCGAGAAGCACGTCTTGGGGGTGGTCAAGATCGAATTGATGCGCAGCATTCTAAAGGTAAATTAACTGCCAGAGAGCGTATTGAAGTTCTTTTAGATAGTGGCAGCTTTGAAGAATATGATATGTATAAAACACACAGATGTGTGGATTTTGGTATGGCGGAAAAGCAAATACCAGGAGATGGAGTTGTTACGGGATGGGGTACGATAAATGGTAGACCTGTTTATTTGTATTCACAAGATTTCACAGTCTTTGGTGGTTCATTATCAGAAACACATGCAGAAAAAATATGTAAGATTATGGATTTAGCTATGCAAAATGGTGTTCCCGTAATCGGTATTTCTGATAGTGGAGGTGCGCGGATACAAGAAGGTGTAGCCTCTTTGGCAGGTTACAGCGAAGTCTTTAGGCGAAATGCTCAAGCCTCTGGGGCAATACCGCAAATATCTATGATTATGGGTCCATCAGCGGGGGAGCAGTTTATTCACCTGCAATGACTGATTTTATATTTATGGTAAAAGATACCTCATACATGTTTGTGACAGGTCCTGATGTTGTGAAAACAGTTACTAATGAAATTGTATCATCTGAAGACTTAGGGGGAGCCTTAACTCATACCAAAAAATCTTCTGTAGCAGATGGTGCATATGAAAACGATATCGAAGCATTGTTGGATTTAAGACGCTTTTATTCATTTTTACCACTAAATGCTGGAGCATCTGCTCCACATCAAAAATCTAGTGATACATGGGATCGTGAAGATACTTCACTTGATACATTAGTACCTCAAAATCCAAATCAGCCGTATGACATGCGTGAAGTGGTTATTAAATTAGCTGATGAAGGTAACTTTTTTGAAATTCAAAAAGACTTTGCTGGAAACCTTTTAGTAGGTTTTATTCGAATAAATGGTGAAACAATTGGCGTTGTTGCTAATCAACCTCTCGTATTAGCAGGATGTTTAGATATAAATGCGAGTAGAAAAGGTGCAAGGTTTGTAAGATTTTGTAATGCATTTAGTATTCCCATTTTAACACTTGAAGATGTTCCTGGTTTTTTACCTGGAACAGCTCAAGAATATGGTGGCATTATAAAACATGGTGCAAAATTATTGTTTGCCTACGCTCAGGCAACTGTACCTTTGGTTACAGTAATTACGAGAAAGGCATATGGAGGTGCATATTGTGTAATGGCGCCTAAACATCTTGGTGCAGATGTGAATTATGCGTGGCCGTCTGCACAGATTGCTGTGATGGGTGCAAAAGGTGCAACAGAAATTCTACATCGTGCTGATTTGGGTGATGATGATAAAATTGCACAGCATACAGCGGATTATGAAGAGAGGTTTGCTAATCCTTTTGTAGCAGCTCAACGGGGCTTCGTAGATGAAGTAATAAATCCAAGATCTACTCGTAGGAGAATTGCAAGAAGTTTTGAGCTTTTAAAAAATAAAAAAGTTCACCAACCATTTAAAAAACATGACAACATCCCATTGTAGGTAACTGATATGATTAAGAAAATTCTAGTAGCAAATCGTGGTGAAATAGCATGTCGCGTTTTTAAAACAGCAAAAAAAATGAATATTCAAACCGTTGCAGTCTATTCTGACGCCGATGAAAATGCGCTCCACGTTAAAATGGCTGATGAGGCTGTTTATATTGGTGCTTCAGCCGCATCAGAAAGTTATTTAAGTATAGATAAGATTATTACTGCGTGTAAAGAAACTGGAGCAAATGCTGTACACCCTGGTTATGGTTTTTTATCAGAGCGGGCTGAGTTTTGTGAGCGTTTAGCTGCAGAAAATATTATCTTTGTTGGACCACCTGTAAAAGCCATCGAAGCAATGGGCGATAAAATTACTTCTAAAAAAATTGCTCAAGATGCAAATGTTTCCACAGTTCCGGGTCACATGGGATTAATTGATGATGCACAACATGCTGTCGCTATATCAAATAAAATTGGTTATCCTGTTATGATTAAGGCTTCTGCTGGTGGTGGAGGTAAAGGCATGCGAATTGCTTGGAATGATGAAGAAGCAATAGAAGGTTTTGCTAGATCAAAATCTGAGGCAGCGAGTAGTTTTGGTGATGATAGAATATTTATTGAAAAATTTATTGTTGAACCACGTCACATAGAAATTCAGGTCTTGGCAGACCAGCATGGTAATTGTGTTTATTTAGGTGAACGTGAGTGTTCTATTCAGCGCCGTAATCAAAAAGTAATTGAAGAAGCTCCAAGTCCATTTTTGGATGAAAAAACACGAGCAGCAATGGGTGAGCAATCATGTGCACTTGCACAAGCCGTTGGATATACAAGTGCAGGCACAGTGGAATTTATCGTAGATAAAGAAAGAAATTTTTATTTTCTTGAAATGAATACACGATTACAGGTTGAACATCCAGTTACAGAATTAATTACTGGAATTGATCTTGTGGAACAAATGATCCGAGTTGCAACAGGTGAAAAGCTAAACTTTAAACAAAATTCCATTAAATTGAGTGGTTGGGCAATGGAAAGCCGTTTATATGCAGAAGATCCTTACCGCAATTTTCTACCATCAATAGGTCGTTTGACACGATATCGGCCGCCGGCTGAAAGTGTTGCAAAAGATTGTATTGTTAGAAACGATACTGGTGTTTTTGAAGGTGGGGAAATTTCTATGTTTTATGACCCTATGATTGCCAAGTTATGTACGTGGTCAACTGATAGAACAAAAGCAATTTGTGCAATGGAAACTGCACTAGATCGATTTGAAATTGAAGGTATTGGACATAATTTGCCATTTTTATCTGCCGTTATGGGGCACGCTAGATTTAAGTCTGGGAACATAACAACTGCATTTATAGATGAAGAATATCCAAATGGATTTGAAGGTGTAATTCCAAATGATGAAATATTAACAGTCTTATCCGCTACTGCTTTAATTATTACTAGAATGAAAATGCAGAGAATTTCCGAGCGTGACAGTACTTTTGACAATCCAGTCCCCAAAAAAGATAATTTAGTTACCAGAATAGGTAGGAAAAATACGAATGTAACCATTAGTGATAAAAAAAATGGCTATGAGATTTCACTTGGTGATAAATCTTTTTTAGCATCTATCAAATATGAATTGGGTGGAACTTTAGCTGAGCTATCAATAGATGGAATCCTACATTCAATTAAAGTTGCGCCAGTTATTGGTGGATATCGTTTGCGTTTAAGGGGTGTAGAGCAGGTAGTGAGGGTAATGAATTCACGCATTGCAGAATTATCTGATTTAATGCCAGATAAATTACCAGCAGATACATCTAAATTCTTATTGTGCCCAATGCCCGGTTTGATGGTTTCTATTCTAGTTTCTGAAGGAGATATTATTGAGGAAGGTCAAGCCTTGGCAATGGTGGAAGCAATGAAAATGGAAAATGTGCTTAGAGCAGAAAAGCCAGGTAAAGTGTCTAAAATATCTGTTTCTGAAGGAGATAGTTTGGCTGTTGATGAAATAATTATGGAGTTTGAATAATTAAGGTATTTCACGCAAAGTTTGTAAATATTTTGCTATATCTTAATAATTAAGGGGCAATAATGGCAATTGATAGAAAAAAAATATGGACTGAGTTGGCAACCAAAGAAGCAAATGGCAAAAAACCATTAGCTACTAAGACACCAGAAAATATTGATATAAAGCCATTTTATGATGCTAAAGACTTACCTGTAAATTCTATTGACGATATTCCTGGCAAGGCTCCTTTCACACGAGGTGTTAAAGCTTCTATGTATACTGGGCGTCCTTGGACAATAAGGCAGTATGCAGGATTTTCAACAGCTCAAGAGAGTAATGCTTTTTACCGTCGTAATTTGGCAGCAGGTCAAAAAGGTCTTTCGGTTGCATTCGATTTAGCAACGCATCGTGGGTATGATAGTGANCATGCAAGAGTGCTTGGGGATGTTGGTAAAGCGGGTGTTGCAATAGATAGTGTTGAAGACATGAANANATTATTTGATGGAATCCCACTTGATAAAATGTCTGTTTCAATGACAATGAACGGTGCAATTATTCCAGTTTTAGCAATGTTTATTGTCGCTGGTGAAGAGCAGGGTGTTGATAAATCTGTTTTATCTGGGACTGTGCAAAATGATATTTTAAAAGAATTTATGGTACGTAACACTTATATCTATCCACCTGAACCAAGCATGAGAATAGTTTCTGATATTATTGAATATACAGCTACAAAAATGCCAAAATTTAACTCAATATCAATAAGTGGATACCATATGCAAGAAGCTGGGTCTACTTTAGCACAAGAGTTAGCTTACACCATAGCAGATGGTATGGAATATGTCCGGGCTGCATTAAATAGGGGGTTGGATATAGATATTTTTGCAGGAAGATTATCATTCTTCTTTTGTATTGGTATGAATATGTTCATGGAAGCTGCAAAGTTGCGCGCTGCAAGGCAAATGTGGGCAAAAATAATGACAGATTTTGGTGCTAAATCTGATCGGTCAAAAATGTTGCGAACACACTGTCAGACATCTGGTGTATCTTTGACTGAGCAAGATCCTTACAACAATGTTATTCGTACTACTATTGAAGCAATGGCTGCAACACTTGGTGGGACGCAATCACTTCATACAAATTCTTTTGACGAAGCTATAGCGTTACCTACAGAACAATCTGCAAGAATAGCAAGAAATACTCAATTAATACTTCAACATGAAAGTGGTATCACTGACGTTGTGGATCCATTAGGTGGATCATATTATATTGAAGCATTAACCAAAGATTTAGCAGATAAAGCTTGGGAACTAATTGAAGAAGTTGAAGAGCTCGGTGGAATGACTAAGGCTGTTGAAGCAGGGTTGCCCAAAATGAGGATAGAAGAAGCTGCCGCCAAACGCCAAGCAAGAGTTGATAAAGGTGAAGATGTTATTGTTGGGGTTAATAAATATCGCCTTGAAGAAGAAGAAGATATAAAAACTCGAGAGATTGATAATACAGCCGTGCGAGAAGCTCAAATTGAACAGTTGAATTTAATTAAACGCACACGAAATTCAGGTAATTGCATAAAAGCATTAGAAGATTTAGAAAAATCTGCTGCATCAGGTGAAGGTAACTTACTTGCTTATGCAATTGAAGCTGCACGAAATAGGGCAACTTTAGGTGAAATTTCTTATACTATGGAAAAAGCTTTTACACGACATTCAGCTACTACACGCATCATAAGTGGTGTTTATGAAAATGCATATGCAGGCGATCCTGAATACAGTAATTTACAAAAGCGAATAGAAGAAATGGAAAGACGACCACATGTATTTGTAGCAAAGGTTGGTCAAGATGGTCATGATAGAGGAGCAAAAGTTATTGCGACAGCTTTTTCAGATCTTGGATTTACTGTAGATCTTTCAGAAATGTTTGAAACGCCTCAAGAAATAGCAAATAAAGCAATAAAGCTTGAAGTTGATGTAGTTGGCATTTCGTCTTTAGCAGCAGGACATAAAACTTTAATTCCAGAAATCATCGAGCATCTGAAAGCAAAAGGAAGATTAGATATAATAGTGATTGCTGGTGGAGTTATTCCAGAAAAAGATTATGAATTTTTACGAAATGCTGGTGTTGCTGAAGTTTTTGGCCCTGGAACAAACGTTATAGATGCTGCTAACTCTGTTTTAAGTCAGGTTAAAGGTTTAAGAAGGAACGTATAATGATTGGATCATTGAACCATATTGCAATTGCTGTTCCTGATTTAGATGAAGCCATGGCAAAGTATTCTGGCCCATTAGGGGCTAAGGTTGGACAACCTCAAAATCTTGTTGAACATGGTGTGACCGTAGTTTTCATTGATTTGCCAAATACCAAAATAGAGTTGATAAGTCCCTTCGGTGAAAATAGTCCTATTTTATCATTTATGAAAAAAAACCCTAATGGTGGTATTCATCATATTTGTTATGAAGTAGATTGTATAAATAGTGCTATTTCGAAATTAACTGAAGGTGGAGCAATGATATTAGGTGACGGGAAGCCTAAAATTGGAGCACATGGAAATCCTGTTATTTTTTTACACCCAAAGGACTTTAATGGTACATTGATTGAACTTGAAGAAGTGAGAGCTTAAAAAATAATCCTTATTACTNCAAATAGTCTTATTTTTGGTTAATNAGCTTGACTTATAAACATGTTTTTACGATAAGCCANCATCCATGATATTTAATTTATGGTGTTTATATGATCGCTCTTTAAACGGGCGCGCAGTTTGAAGGCGGAGATGATCTCCAAAACGCTTGTTTACAAGGGCCGAAAGACGCGGAAATTAAAGGAAGACGCACATGTTTGCGGTATTAAAAACTGGTGGCAAGCAGTATAAAGTTGCAAATGGAGATATACTCCGAATTGAAAAAGTAACAGGTAATGCTGGTGAAAAAGTTCAATTTAATGAAATTTTGATGGTTGGTGGAGACAATTTAGTTGTTGGTGCACCAAATGTTGCAGGAGCTGCTGTTCAAGCTGAAATCCTTGAGCAGGGCAAAGGTCCTAAAGTTATAAATTATGTNAAACGTCGCCGTAAACATAGTTCACAACGCCGTAAGGGTCATCGCCAGCAAATTACAGTTCTACGTGTAACAGATATTCTGGCAAAAGGCGCAGAGAAATCTGGAGTATCTATTGCTGAAAACGGTCGTGGGTTTGATACAACTGCTGCTCCAGTAGCACCAGCGAAGAAACCAGCAGCCAAGAAACCAGTTGCTAAAAAAGCNGCAACTGAAAAGAAACCAGTCGCTAAAAAAGCAGCAGCTGAAAAGAAACCAGCAGCAAAAAAAGCGGCGCCTAAAAAGGCTGCAGCAAAAAAAGCTGAAGATAAATAGGAGCAAAGCGAAATGGCACATAAAAAAGCAGGCGGTTCATCCCGTAATGGTCGTGACTCCGCTGGACGTCGTCTTGGTGTAAAAAAATATGGTGGTGAACTAGTNATTCCAGGCAATATTATCTGTCGCCAACGTGGTAACAAGTGGTGGCCAGGTGAAAATGTAGGTCAGGGTAAAGATCATACATTATTTGCGCTCACAGATGGTAACGTTAAGTTCCATAAAGGTTTTAAAGGTCGCACTTTTGTATCAGTTTTACCAGTAGCTGAGGCTGCTGAATAAACTGACTTTAAAATAAATATTTAAAAAAGGGTCGGTCTTTACCGACCCTTTTTTTATTCCAAGAGCTTGTTCATTTGATCTAGCTTGTATATCGAATAATAAAAATTAAAGAGATAAATAATGAAGTTCCTTGATCTAGCAAAAGTTTACATAAAATCTGGTGCAGGTGGAAATGGATGTATTTCTTTCCGAAGAGAAGCTCATACTGAATATGGTGGCCCTGATGGCGGTAATGGTGGTCGAGGTGGTGATGTTGTTGTTGAGGCAATTGATAATCTTAATACACTTATTGATTTTAGGTACCAGCAACACTTTTTTGCTCAAAATGGCCGTTCAGGAATGGGAAAACAACGTTCTGGTGCAGATGGACAAGATATAGTTTTAAAAGTCCCAGTAGGCACAGAGATATTAGAAGAAGATCAAGAAACTGTAATTGTAGACTTAACTGAACCAGGCCAGAGATTTGTTTTATCTCAAGGTGGCAACGGTGGATTTGGCAACCTTCACTTTAAATCTTCAACAAATCAAGCGCCGAGACGAGCAAATCCTGGTCAACCATTTGTTGAACGAACTATTTGGTTGCGCTTAAAGCTGATTGCTGATGCTGGACTTCTTGGTTTGCCAAATGCTGGAAAGTCTACATTTTTAGCCGCTACATCAAATGCTAGGCCAAAGATCGCTGATTACCCATTTACTACATTGCATCCAAATCTAGGAGTTGTTGGCGTTGACAATAAAGAATTTGTAATTGCTGATATTCCAGGGCTTATTGAGGGTGCTTCTGAAGGGGTTGGATTAGGTGTCCGGTTTTTAGGTCATGTTGAACGTTGCGCGGTACTTTTACATCTTATCGACGGCACCTCAGAAACAGTTGTTGATGACTATAAAACTATCATCCAAGAACTTGAAAAGTATGGTGGAGACCTTGCAAATAGACCTAGGGTGACAGCTTTAAATAAAATAGATGCAATAGATGAAACTGAATTAGCAATAAAAGCGCATGAATTAGAACTTCATATAGGTTCACCCATTTTACAATTATCAGGCGTTTCTAGGGCAGGTTTAACTGACGTTTTGAGAGCAGTTGCAGCAGAAGTAGAGCATCGCGACGCTTTAGAGAAGATAAGTAAAACTGATAGTGGAGATGAGGAACCGGGTGGATGGCGACCTTAAATGATTACAAGCGTATAATTATCAAGATCGGCTCAGCGCTATTAGTAGATGGGTCAACTGGAAATATTCGTACAGATTGGTTGCGAGGATTATCTGCTGATGTTGCGAGACTTAAATCCCAAGGGCAAGATGTGATAATCGTGTCTTCTGGTTCAATAGCTTTAGGTAGAAGCGTATTGAGATTAACAGAAAAAGTTTTATCACTTGAGGAAAGTCAAGCATCTGCTGCGGTGGGTCAAATTCGATTAGCACAAGCGTATGAAGCTGCATTAGGCACTCTTGGCATTAAAACTGCACAAATTTTATTAACTCTTGAAGATAGTGCAGATAGGCGGCGATATTTAAATTCAAGAAGAACTATGACTGCATTGCTTGGATTAGATGTTGTCCCGATTGTGAACGAGAATGATACTGTAGCAACAGACGAGATTAGGTTTGGAGATAATGACCGCCTAGCCTCACAAGTTGCAGCTATGGTTGAAGGTGATCTCTTAATATTACTATCTGATGTTGACGGTCTATACACTGGAGATCCACGAATTGATAAATCTGCTCATCATATTCCTGTCGTGGAGAAAATAACACCAGAAATGGAAATATGGGCAGGTGATGCTGCTTCATCATCCTCTAAAGGTGGAATGAAAACAAAAGTAATGGCTGCAAAAACTGCAATGTCAGCAGGGTGTGAAATGGTAATCATGGAAGGCAATGTTGAAAGACCGCTAACTGCTTTATCTGCGGGTGTAAAATGTAGTTGGTTTAAATCATCAAGTACTCCTAATCTTGCCCGTAAAATATGGATTTCTGGAATGAAGCCAAAAGGTACAATAATTATTGATCATGGTGCTGAAATTGCATTAAAAGCAGGCAAATCGTTATTATCAGTTGGTGTTAAATCTATTCAAGGTATATTTGATAGAGGTGATATGGTTTGTATCCAAAATGAAATGCACCAAGAATTAGGCAAAGGACTAACAAGTTACGATATGCGTGAGGCTGAATTAATTTCAGGTAAAAAAACATCAGATATATCTGAAATTTTAGGTTACGAAGGGCGCGGTGCTTTAATTCATCGTGATGATATGGTTTTATGAGGGTTCGATGGATATTGAATTAGAAATGAAAANAATTGGCCAAAATGCAAAAGATGCAAGCACGATATTAGCTTGTGCAAGCGCTGACCAAAAACAAAAAGCTCTTGAAAATGCTGCTGATATTATTTGGGAAAAAAAAGAAATTATTCTCATTGAAAATAATAACGACTTGAAGCTTGCGAGAGAAAAAAACCTTTCTAGTGCAATGATAGACAGACTTTTGTTAGATGAGGACAGAATTAAGTCAATCGTCGATGGATTAAGATCTATAGCTGCCCAAAATGATCCTATTGGTGTTGTTTTAACTGAATGGGATCAACCTTCGGGGTTAAATATTCAAAGAGTTAGAACACCTTTAGGTGTTATTGGTGTTATTTATGAAAGTCGCCCAAATGTTACTGCTGATGCTGG
>JGI24539J26755_10001543_pt1 | contig 10640 bp, 11 predicted proteins | sample NorSeaMetagenome_2_FD_26755 | JGI IMG/M metagenome (IMG submission 26755)
TCAAAAATATATGTTTCAACTTCAAGATATGAAGGGATGCCTTTTTCTGTTATTGAAAGTATGAGCTTAAAAGTGCCTTGTATTTTGACAGATACTGACGGCAATAGAGATTTAGTTGTAGACGGATTTAACGGATATATTATTAAAAACATGAACATTGAACAAATGAGCACTAAAATATGTACATTAATTGAAAATAACTCAAAAAGGAAACAATTAGGGCAAAACGCACATGCTTTTTATAAAAAACACCACTTACTTACGAACTTTATAAATAAACTTACAGAATATTATATTAAGTTTTCTTAAGCCTGAGCAATTTTGCTTTTAATTTAACGTTGATTTCTAATATGACTATATTAAGCAAAATTATCAAAATCGTTAATAGATTATGAACTTTAAACAGGGAAGGTATTCAGGATTAATAACTCCGTTATCATATTTAATTGATTTGGCAATAATTAATTTTTTATTATTTAATTTTTTTACTTTATACCTCTATTCCGAATTTGAATTAAAGCATTTTATAACAATTTCATCTCTATGGATTTTAATATCTGTTTTTAATAAATTTTACTATGTACACAGATACACAAATATTGTTAAGCTTTTAAACCTTCTTTTTAATCAGATTATATTATTTTCTTTATCCTTTTTTTGTTTTGTAGGCCTTTTTTCAGATTTATATATTGAGACTGGATTAGTAATTAAAATTCTAAGCCTTAACTCAATTTTAATAATTTTAATTAAGCTACTAAGTTACTATTCTATTAAAAAATTTAGATCTGATTTTGGGGGAAATAATCGAAAAACTGTAATAATAGGAAACAGTCTAGAAGCTCAAAATTTAGAGTTTTTTTTTAAAACTAAAAAAGAAGTAGGTTACATTCATAAGAAAACTTTTTTGTCAGTAAATAACGACTCTATAAGTGAATGTCTTAAATTTATTAAAGAAAATAATGTTGATGAAATATATTGTTCACTAGAACAAATTACCGATTTAGAACTTAAAGCACTGATAAAGTTTTCTGACAATAATTTAAAAGTGATAAAGTTTATCCCAAACAGAACAAAATTAAACTCTAAAAAACTTATTTATGAAACTTATGATGCTATTCCTATTTTATCTCTAAGAAAAGCACCTTTAAATGATTCTGTAAACATATTTTTTAAAAGACTTTTAGATTTAATAATCTCAACATTTGTAATTGTTTTTATATTAAGCTGGTTAACCCCTATTATTGCTTTATTTATTAAAAAAGAGTCAAAGGGCCCTGTTTTTTTTAAACAAATTAGAAATGGAATTAATTACGATGAGTTTTATTGCTTTAAATTTAGATCTATGATAGTAAATAATCAAGCAGACATAAAACAAGCAAGTAAAGGAGACCCTAGAGTAACAAGAGTTGGTAAATTTTTGAGAAAGACAAGTTTAGACGAAATGCCTCAGTTTATTAATGTTTTTATTGGAGACATGTCCGTGGTTGGGCCTAGACCTCATATGACTAAAGAAAATGACAGGTACTTTAAATCTGTAGAAAAATATATGCTAAGGCACTCAATTAAACCAGGTATAACTGGGCTAGCACAAGTTAATGGGTTTCGCGGAGAGGTACAAAAAGAATCTGACATTGTAAACAGAATAAGACTTGACATATTTTATTTAGAAAATTGGTCATTATTGTTGGATATAAAAATTATAGTCTGGACAATAACAAATTCTTTTATTGGTGAAGAGAAAGCATATTAGTTGTCTTTTTCTTTTTTTTAATAATTACATATACATTATTTTTACAAAAAAAATCGATGAACATACTAATACTTGGTTCTGGGGGAAGAGAGCACGCTTTTGCATTAAAAATAGCAAATAGTAAATTAACCAAGAGGCTATATGTTGCTCCTGGAAATTCTGGCACACAACAAATAGCGACTAATATTCTAATAAATATCAATGATTTTGAAGAAGTGAAAAGAATATCTCTTGAACTTGAAATCAGCATGATAGTTGTTGGACCAGAGGACCCTTTAGTTAATGGAATACACGACTTCTTCGCAAAAGATATACAAACAAAATCAATAGCTATTATAGGCCCAAAAAAAAAGGCAGCAAGTTTAGAAGGGAGTAAAGATTTTGCAAAAAAGTTTTTGATACGTCATAATATTCCGACAGCATCCTATGCAACATTCACAAAAGACAATCTAAATGAAGGTTTAGAATTTTTAAAAACACTTACCCCTCCCTATGTTTTAAAAGCTGACGGATTAGCCGCAGGAAAAGGAGTTTTAATAATGGATAATTTGGATGAAGCAAACAACGAGTTAAGAGAAATGTTAGTTGACGAAAAGTTTGGAAAAGCAAGCTCTAAAGTAGTAATTGAAGAATTTCTAGACGGGATAGAATTGAGTTGTTTTGTATTAACCGATGGGGTAAACTACAAAGTGCTTCCAACGGCCAAAGATTATAAAAGAATCGGAGAAGGAGACACTGGCTTAAACACTGGAGGTATGGGAGCTATATCCCCAGTTCCATTTGCGAACAAAGAGCTATTAAATAAAATCGAACAAAATATAATTATTCCTACGATACAAGGTCTCAAAAAAGATGGAATTGAGTACCAAGGCTTTATTTTTATAGGATTAATCAATGTTAATGACGAACCAAAAGTTATAGAATATAATGTTCGTATGGGAGATCCAGAAACAGAGGCTGTTTTACCTAGAATTCAAAATGACTTTGTGGAAATATTCCAATCTTTTAAAGACAAAACATTAGATAAAATTGAATTAAAAATTGATAATAGATCNGCCGCTACAGTTGTTTTGGTTTCAGGAGGGTACCCTAGTAATTATAACAAAGGAATTAAAATAACAGGCATAGACCNTGTTGTTGATTCGACAGTTTATCATGCAGGAGCTATTCAAAAAGAGGATAGTGTATACACAAACGGAGGAAGAGTGTTGGCTATTACTTCATTTGGGGATAACTTTCACCAGGCTTTAGATAATTCATACAAGAGCGCTTCAAAAATTAATTTTGANAGTATGTACTACAGAAAAGATTTAGGTTTCGATTTATAAAAAAGAATGTGCAGATATAGACCTGTCTTCTTCCTTGTTGTCATCAAACTTTTTTAATTGCAACATCCAGTACGTAAAAGCACAGATAAATACAACGACAGAAATCCAAGTCATGAAATTAGCAATCCACCAATTGTCTAGTTCAGTAATTCTCAAAAAATCAAATGGAAAGAAAAGATAATTCACAAATAAGTCTTCAATTCCATAAATTATATCTCTTATTAACATATTGTAGTATTTTTACATTGCAAATATACAAACTCTTTAAATGATAGCAACTTTTTTTACAAAATCAAATCCAACCCATTATGTATTTGCATCTATATATTTGTTAGGGCTATTTGTGGTTAATTTAAACTACAATATTTTTAATTTTTTGATTGGCTCTTTGTCATTGTTATTATTATTGCTAGCTGTGTTACTGTCTAAATTTATAATTAGTAAAAACAGCTTAACTAAAAAAAACAATTATGGAATTATAGCTATATGTTTTTTTCTAGGGCTATTTATGCAGCAAGTTTTAGTTTTTGATGATATATTAATAGCAAATGTATTTTTACTTCTTGCAATCAGAAAAATTTATAGTATAAGAACTCCAATTAGTATTAACAAAAAGGTTTTTGACGCCTCTTTTTGGATTTTAATTAGCTCAATATTTTATATTCCAACCCTATATTTCTTTATTCTGCTGTTTATCGCATTAACATTATATTCACACCTAAATTTAAAAAATATAGTAGTAGTTATTTTCGCGGTAATATCGGCCACAACATCTTTATATTTACTAGAAACAATTAGCTCTGGTTACCTTCACCCTATAGATTTTACAAATATTTTATTTTTTGACATCCCATCGATTTATTATATTTCTTCTTTTTATGAAACCGTATTTAAATTTAAGTGGTCCATAAAACTTATTATATTTTTTAGCTTTCTATTACCTCTTACACTTATATTTATATGGAACAAGGTTATTAAAACCAATGAGAGAAGAAGAACAACTACTTTGGTTCTTTTAACTATAATTTTGTCTACAATTATTTTCATTAACGACCTCAACTCTAATGCATTTGCTTTTCTATTATTTCCGGTAATTATAATTTTTACCAGCTATATGGAACAGTCCAAAATGACAATAGTTACCAACTTAGTTTTATCAATAAGTATAATCGCACCTTATGTTTTAATTCTATTTTAATTACTTTTGGTTAACTAAATTTGAATTATGAAAGTAGAAGTTTCCAACGGAGAACTTATGGATAAATTATCCATACTAGAGCTTAAATTAAAAAACATTGCTGACTCTAAAAAGTTAAAAAATGTTAACATGGAATACAATGAACTTAACCCATTAGTTCAGCAATTATTTAAAACACACAACCCCGCTATAAAGGTATTGTTCCAAAAGCTTGCCGAAATTAACGCAAAACTTTGGATTATTGAAGATGAAATTAGACAGTGTGAAAGAGATAAAAGTTTTGGGGAAAAATTTATAAAACTTGCCAGAGATGTGTATTTCACTAACGATGTTAGGTCTGATTTAAAAAAGGAAATAAACATATTAACAAATTCTGGTGTAATTGAAGAAAAATCATATGAAGATTACTCTTAAGCATGCATGAAAAAGCCTAAACACATTCTTATTATAAGACTTTCGTCCATGGGCGATGTGGCAATGGTTCCGCCTGTGTTAAGTGAGTTGTTGAACACCTATAANGGATATAAAATTTCGGTTTTGACAAACTTGCAATTTTTTTCTTTTTTTAGAACATTTAAAAATGTTGACTTAATAAAATTTGATAAGAAAAAAAGACATAAAGGNGTCTTTGGATTGTTTAGACTTTTGTGCGAAATTAAAAAACTCGAAATAGATTATGTTATAGACCTACACTGCGTNCTAAGAACAAATTTTTTAAAAGTATTTTTAAATGTTCCTTTTTATCAAATTGATAAAGGTAGAAGTGAAAAAGAAAACCTANTTTCTGGAAAATCATTTGTTGCTTTAAAGAGTACACACCAAAGGTATAGAGATGTTTTTGAAAAAANAGGTGTTTTAATTACCCCATTAACTAAAATTCAGACTGATAAAGTAGATATATCCAGCTTAAAAATAATACCTAAAAACAATAAGTTATTGATTGGAATAGCNCCTTTTGCTGCTCACAAAGGGAAAGAATATCCAATAGCAAAAATAAAACAGGTTATTAAAGAACTTAATAAAGATTTTAACATCATTTTATTTGGGGGTGGAAAAAAAGAAGAGCTTATTTTAGATGAGATTGCAAGCAAGCATATCAATGTAATNAACCTTGCTAATAAATACTCATTAGACCAAGAAATGGATGTAATTTCTAATCTTGTGGTAATGATTTCAATGGACTCTGCTAATGGGCACATTGCAGCTTTATTAGGAATTAAGGTGTTAACNATATGGGGAGTAACTCACCCATATGCAGGATTTGGACCTTATGGACAGCCAGATCAAAATAATATTTTGGTGGATAGATCACAGTACCCAAAAATACCCACATCCATTTATGGAGATAAATTTCCTAAGGGATATGAAAATGCTATTTCTTCAATTAGTTCAGCAAAAATAATTGAAGCGCTAAAAACTTTAGTTTAAACGTCATCAAAATCAACATCTACTTCATCAGAAATAGCAATAGCCTGGCAAGCTAAAATTAATCCATCCGTAATTTCAGATTCGGACAAAACGGTATTGTTTAACATTTTAACCTCTCCTTTAGTGAGCTTCCCAATACAGCTACCGCAAACACCCCCATTACACGAGTAAGGAGCATCGATATCATTATCTAACGCAGAGTCTAGAATTGTTTTTTTCTTGTTAGACTTCACCTTCGAAGTAAAGTCATCAACCGTAAAAGTGATTAGAACATCTTCACTTTCACAAGAAATGACAACCTCCTTTTTAGTGCTTGTAAATAGTTCATAGGAAATATTTTCTTTTAACAAACCACCCGTTTCAAGCACTAATGATACGCTTTCAATCATTTTTTCTGGACCACACAAATACAATGAGCTTTGTAAAAGGTTAAATTCATTTTCCGGGAATTTTAATAAATTAAAAATATTAGATTCGGTTATTCTGCCAAAATGATGACCAGCTATTTGCTCAGATGTAAAAACGTACTTTATAAAAAATCTAGATTGAAATTGATCTTTAAGCTCCTTAATCTCACTTAAAAACATAGTTGTTCGCTGACTTTTGTTTGAATAAATTAAACAAAATGTTTTATCTGTATTAATTAACGTCTGCTTTAACATTGACATTATTGGTGTAATACCACTTCCGGCCGCGATTGCAATTATATTATTAAAATCGTCTTGAATTGTGAACCTTCCTCTTGGCTCAGAAACTTTCATCGAGTCTCCAATTTTTATAGATGAATTAAGAAATGAAGACATTAATCCATTTTCAAGCTTTTTTACACCAATTGACAGATCTTCATCATTGTGTGAACAAATAGAGTAGTCTCTAATTATTTCCTTTCCATTTATAATAACTTTTAAGCTTGTGTATTGCCCCGCAGAATAGACGTATTTTTTCAATAACTCTTTAGGGATCTCAAAAGAAATCACAACAGAGTCGTTTGTTTCTCTAAGAATATTTTTGATATTTAAATCATGAAAGTTTGCCATTAACGATTGTTGTATAATTAAGAAACAAAGATATTGAACAAATTATATAAAATAATAATTAATTTAGCATGATTATATACAATATATATAAATTAGGCGTTGTTATATTACAATTAAAAAAATCAAGTGAAGTTTTCTTACAAAATTTTAAATTTATTGATTATTGCCGCTTTAATTCTTAGTGGTTGTTCAAGAAAAAAAGATAAGTTCTTAAATAAAGGGTTTCATTCAATGACCACAAAATACAACTACTTATACAATGGAAATAACTTATTAAATCAAGGNAAAGCCGAAATTAATGAAAATGTTTTTGANAATTATTGGGAGATACTTCCTATTGAAAAAACGCAGATTACTGAAGATAAAATTAACTTAAAACTTAAAAAAGAACAAAGCGCTAGCTTGTTTGTTCAGTCAGAAAAGAAGGCTGTTTTGGCAATACAAAAGCACGCAATGAATATAGCTGGAAAAGAAAAAAACCCACAAATGGATGAGGCATACTTTCTTTTGGGTGAATCTAGATATTATGATCAAAGGTTTATACCTTCTTTAGAAGCATTTAATTATATCCTGTTTAAATATCCTACAAGCGAGTTGGTTAATAAAGCTAAAATATGGAGAGAAAAAATCAATGCTAAACAAAACTACAACCAATTAGCCATCGAAAATTTAAAAGAAATTGAAAGCANGGGAAGACTATCAAATGAAGAGATTGTAGAGCTAAATGCTGTACTTGCTCAAGCATACCTAAATTCTAAAAAAATCGATTCAGCTGTGATTCGTCTTGAAACCGCTTCAGAAAAAACACAAGATTTAAATAGCAAATCTAGATATCTGTTTATACTGGGGCAATTATATAAAAACTTAGATAAACTAGATAGCTCAACAATGTTTTACAACAGGGTAATTAAGCTACACAGAAAGATCCCAAGAGAATATTACGTTTATTCATTTGTTGAAAAGTCAAAGAACTTTTTGGACAAAAGCCTGGCTATGTCTGAATTAATTGAGTTAGAAACAGACATTGAAAATAGCGGTTATTTAAACATTATATTTCATCAAATAGCCAACTTGTATTTAGAAATAAATAATGATAGTTTGGCTATTAAATATTATAATAAATCCTTAAGAAACCCAGCGAAAGACAACTTAGTAAATCTTAAGAATTACAACACTCTTGGTGATTATTTTTTTGATAAGAATGAGTATTTAATTTCTGCTGCATATTACGATAGTACACTTGCTCAGATTAATAACAATAAAAAACTCTTTAGAAAAATCACTAAAAGGAGAGAAAGCCTAGATGAAGTTATTTATTATGAGTTGTCTGTTAAAACGAATGACAGCATTATAAGATTAGTTAAAATGTCTGAAGAAGAAAGAGTAGCTTATTTTAAAGATTATATAGAGGAGCAAAAAAAGAAATTAAATGAAGAAAAAGAGATAGTTAACAGTAAAAACGAAAATAGTTTTGTTTCTGCTAAAAATAATAATATATCCAACGAAAACGCTTTGTTCTATTTTTATAACCCTACTGTATTAGCTTATGGAAAAAATGAGTTTAAAAAATTATGGGGAGACAAACAACTTACCGATAATTGGAGAAACGGAAAAACCACGACTGCAATTAAGCCACTAATGTCGATTGGAAAAGAAAACTCAAAAACAAATAAGACTCAAAACCTTGAAGGGTATTTAAAATCAATTCCTAGCTCGTCTAGTTCTATTGACAGTATTTACAAGCAGCTAGATTACTCTTACTTTCAATTAGCATCTATTTATAGCGCCAAGTTTTTAGAATATGGATTATCAAACAATAAAATACGAAATATTGATTTTAACAGAAACAAGCTCGAGTTTGTCCTGTCAGCAAAATATTTAAATTACAAAAACTGTTTGATTTTGGGTCAATTAGACGAAGCAGATAGCATAAAATCTGATATTATCTTAAATTTTCCAGGTTCCAAATATGCAGAGATATTAAACAACCCTGAAGCATATGCTTCCTCAGATATAGACAATATAAGTGAGCTTTATGGAGCATTATTTCAGGACTTTAAAAATCAAGATTATGTAAAAGTAATTATTGGTTTAGAAAAGCTAATTTCTGCTTTTGAAACACATCCACTAGCCCCAAAAATGCAATTACTGAAAGCTTCTGCAATAGCGAGAATTGAAGGTTTTGAAAATTATAAAAAAGCCTTAGAATTTATTGCTAAAAACTACCCTAACTCAATTGAAGGCGAAGAGGCAGAAATTTTATTGGAAGAAGTTATTCCTATTGTTGAAAATGCAAACTTTAAACAAGTTGAAAAAGGAAACAATTTTAAATTAATTTATTATTTCCCAAAAGAAAATTATAAAAAAATCGAAGATTTTAAAGAGAGTTTAAGTTTAGCATTGAGCGATCTAAAGAACATTCAATTAAACTCATCTACAGACATTTACGATAATAGTAGTACATTTGTTGTATTACACGGGCTTAAAAGTTATGATGGTGCAAAAGGTTTAAGTATTATTCTTGAGCAAAATGATGTCTTTGTCAAGAAATCATCTTTTGTTATTTCATCAGACAATTATCAAACCTTACAAATGCACAAAAATTTGAGTGTATATTTAAATAATAATTTATAAATTTATGTTTACAGAATCTAAAAAACAAAAAACCATGTCTACATCATCTAATCAGCAAAACATGATTACCCAAGGAACCTCTTTTGTAGGAGATTTAATAAGCGAAGCAGGCTTTAGAATAGAAGGAAATGTTAATGGAACAATTAAAACTTCAGGGAAAGTAGTGGTCGGTAAAACAGGAGTAATTAATGGCACACTTGAAGGAGTTAATGCAGATTTTGAGGGAGGTTTTTCTGGAAAACTTAAACTTAGCGGAACACTGACGCTAAAGGCNTCCGCATATGTTGAAGGCGAAGTGGAGGTGGTTAAGTTGGCCGTTGAGCCTGGAGCTACTTTTAATGCAAATTGTAGTATGAAAGGTGGGGTCAAAGAACTAAACAAAGGTGAACAACAAAAAATTATATCCAAAACAGAAAAAACAGCTTAATAAACTAGTTCGTTTTTCTGGAATAGCCTTTCAAATGGTTACAATCATATCTCTTGGGTCTTTTTCAGGCTACCAGCTTGACTTATATTTGGTAATAAACAATAGTATCTTCACAATAGTTTTATCCCTTTTTTCAATTGCAGTTGCTTTGGTGTATGTTATTCAAAAGACAAAAGAAAAAAAGAGCTGATGCATATTAAAACTAAAGTTTATCTTCACTTAGCACTATTTTCTATATTACTATATTTAATTAACCTTGCTTTTAATAATTTTGTTTACGAAATATATTTCATAATTCCTCTATGGAAAATATACGCTTTTAACACAGCGTTAGTTCTTGTAACTTTTTGGACAATNAAAATTTTAACTAAAACAAAGATAAACTTGCTGTTTTCTTTTGTAATTGCCTCTCTAAATAAAATGCTTTTAACAATTATATTTGTTTACCCAATAATTCATTTTGATGGTGATAAAGATGGATTAATTTTGACTTTTTTTATAATATATTTTATTTTTTTATTTTTTGAAATCAAATCACTTCAAAAAAGTCTTTGATAGATGAAATCATTGTTGTTTTTTTTATTTGAAATATAAATATATGTATGTACATTTGCAACCGAATTTAGAGCACAATTATAGCAACAATTAAAACCCTGGTACTAATTTGAAAAATTTACTTTTTTTAGTTTTCTTTTTTTCGTTTTCTGTTAGTTTTTCTTCTTCTTCAGAAAGTGATAGCGCTTCCAAGGATTTTAATGTTACTGATATGATTATGCACCACATTAAAGATTCCCACGAGTTTCATATTTTAGACTGGAATGGTAAAGGAGTTTCAATC
>JGI24539J26755_10001545_pt1 | contig 10631 bp, 10 predicted proteins | sample NorSeaMetagenome_2_FD_26755 | JGI IMG/M metagenome (IMG submission 26755)
CTAGTATATATATATATATATTTTTTTTATTAAATCAATTGTACCTTTAGCTCCAAATAAAGTTAACGGTGGTCAGATCATAAGTTATAATCTTTATTTTTAATATAATAGTTAGGTGGCCCAAGCAACCTGCCTGCTGCTAGCTGGTTGAAATCCAGAATACATATACGAACGAACTAATATACCTTCGAAGGTATTTAATAAATAACGAATTATCTTATTATTAATAAGATCTTTAAAATATTACCTTAATCTTATTATTACTTCGTATTATTTTATAATATATGCATGTAATATTTGATAAGATAATAACGTACGCCGAACAACTGCCCCACGTGCGTGCATGGTCTTGGTCATCGGTTAGTTATTTGCTACGAACGAAGGTGACTTTATATTATTAACTCGTATTAATATTAATATAAGATCTTAATAATATGCTTTTTAAATCTTTTTAATATTATTATATATTCTTACTATTATTTAGCCCCTTATTTAATACTTGGAGTGCCAGGTACCTTCGAAGGTACTTTATTACGAGAAGGCAGTACTCTTTGACAACCCGCGGGGCACCTTCGAAGTGTGCAAGGTCTTCGCTCACTTTGATATACGAACATGGCCCTCGATGTCTCTGCCGTGGTGAAGAAATACATCTTAAAGATGCTCAAAGACTGCTCTGTCGGGATGAAGGCCCTCGTACTCGATGACTTCACGGTCTTTCAACTGCAACAGACTTCGAAAAAGCCAACAATGTATCAACTCAAAACTTTTTTTCAGATGAATGTCGTCAGCGTTGTATTTTCGCAGACGGAGCTTTTGCAGGCGGAGGTAGCAACCTTTAATACGTCTTCACGATATTTTCGGGTCACGAGTTGACGCAAATGCACGCACACAGGTGTTCCTCGTTGAAAAACTTCAGCACATTCCACAAAAAAATATGCAGCACTTAAAGGTCGTTCTGGATACAAACAACTTTTGAAATTTCGGTGTCATTTGGCTCCACAGAAGCATAAAAATCGACGGCCTGATGAAATTAGCACCTTTCTCTGTAGGCCGTTTGCTTTGTAAGACCTACGAAGGAAAACTGCGAGATATTTTGTGAACATCTTAAACAGCATGTATATGGTGAATATTACCTATGTGAGTTGCTCCGCGCACTGCATCACATGGAAAAAGCGGAAATGGGCAGAAGCCACCTAACACAAGTTACGTTATTTATATATTGCAGTCTTCTCGCATCTGATCAAAGAAAACCTACTGCAAATGATAGCAGTCTCAGACGAGCACGAGGTCGTGCAGCAAGTTCAGGAAAGTTGTACATACATGATATAAATGAAGTATGGCGAGTTGGTCACATGACGTGCACCTTTCACACGTCGCAGGAATTGTATGCGAGCTTTGTGCCTGTCGACCCCTTCCTGTTTTCGTTGGAATTTTCACTTGGGGGAGATTATTTTTTGTCTGATGTAAGGGATTATTTCAACCCACTTATTTTATCTCGAGAACAACTAATGATGTCTTCCCTGAGCAGCGAACGATAACTGCTTTGGACCATGTGGTTGAAGGCATCAGCTCGTTACTATTGAGTTTGAAATGGAAACCTACCATCCGCTTTCAGCGAAGGTGATGAAAGTGACAACTTCGTGACTTTCTCTCTGCGCGTACTTCTTAATGTTGCAATTTTCGTGCATCCCAGTTCATCTCGTTGTCAGCGTATAGCGGAGGAAATATATCGCTTAGTGTCTGTTCAGGTGCTGTGTGTCCATAATTATTATGTCAATTTTGGTCGCTTATTTGGCTGTGAACTATAGGAGCCAGGATTGTTTGACTTCAGGCAAACAGCTGGAGATTATCAACTAATCGTCCTCGACAGAATGGAAGATCCTATCACTCCACTTCTATCCCAATGGACATATCAGGTCTTCAATCTACATTTGCCTTGCCGCCCTTTTGAACATTGTGATCAAATTTTTATTGTCTTAAGGCAATGGTGCATGAAATGTTGGGAATAAAGAACAACAAAGTGCTCTTACGAGATTCGCAGAACGATGAGAAGGTCTCAATGTGCATCTAACTATCAAGTGCACTTGAAAGCCTGCGCGTGCTTTATCATCTGGTATCCTGACCCTTCTTCCTCGAGCAGGAGATTGTGATATCCTCCTCAAGTGACTCATTTTATCAAGAAAACATGTTTTCAAACTATGGTGAACTATTTGCAGCAAGCGTACACTTTAGATGACTAACGCGCTAGTTTAACTGCTTCAGGCGACCTTGGGCTCGCAGTAAAACAGTTGGTTGACGACTTTCAGGTCTACACGTGTATTTAAAATGTTTGTGTTCTATAGACATAATATTTGATGTTGATGATGAAGGCCATTTCAAAGATCAATAAACAAATAGAATCTATTGAAGACATGCACAGATTTATTGAAAGTTTCCCTGAGTTTCGTCAACAATCAGGATCTGTAGCAAAGCACGTGAATCTCATGAGCGAGGAACGTTCACAGCAACTTTGCATACACCTGATACATGTGATGTCTTGAAACTGACACTTCCTTCTCTCTTCATGAAATCCATCCTTGCAGCTCAGCAAGACAGTTACCGAGAAATCTTTGATGATTGTTTCTCAAGCTGAACAGGAAGTTGTATGCGGGTGAGACGAAGGAATACCTCGCATTCCTTGTATGCGCTCAGCCGTTTCTTTGTATATTGCCAGGACCGATCGTATGCTTGCTTTCGACTTGGTGATGGAACTCCTTGCTGACAAAAAGGTAAAATAAATATTAGGTCAAGATCAATATATGAACAGCAATGAAATTTGGACTTTTTGCAGATATTACACTTCGAATGTTTCAAACTCGCGCTGTTATTTATTCTTCGTTATGGAGCGGATTCTGGCAGACAGGTTTCACTGCTTTTAGGTTAAACTTCTCAAAACATTCACGTTTATATGGCCAGATGGACGATATCGTGGCTGCTCTGACTCTTCGGGACCTAGATCAGCTCTCTCTTAAACTTATACGAAACATCGGGAAGGCAAGCTCATTTTTTGCATTTGTATTTTTATCATGCAGATGCTTAATGCCTGCTGTTTTCATTTAAACAGATCATGGATGGTGCCATCAATAAAGAGTAGGTTCAACTTGCCACTTACTCTGCGAACATGTGATAATTTTTTTTTCACAGATGTCTGTTTGGGAATCAAAACTTTTTTTCACGAGCTTCCAAATTGGTCGGGGATTTGAAGAGCGCGGAGAATGGTGAGAAAATTTAATTGTATTCCCGTTTCGTCCTGCATCAACTATCTGAAATGACAACACGTGACACCATTTGTGCTTCCAATATTGGCTCCCTTGGAACAGTCTTCACGCAACATCAACCCTTGCTGATGCAGGCAAGGCCTACAGAACATAGTTGAACAGCATTACAAGCGAACTGATGAGCTGTTTCAATAGGCCTGCAATTTGTTTCGACCCTGACTATCGATACTTGGCAACATTTTGAAAGGCAGGCTGAAAGAGGCTGACTATCCTCATGTGGCAGAGGCCGTCACTCCGAAAGACGGGAAATCACATCATATTGTTGTTTTTGTTGTTGGAGGCGTCACATATGAGGAGGCTAGATTTGTAGCGAACGCAAACCAATCTGGTCACGGACTCACGGTTGTTCTCGGAGGCACCACAATCACAAACTCGCAGTCATTTGTGCAGGATCTTCGGTTGATGGTGAACAGAGTAAACTAGATAACTATCGCAGGACATGTCGGGCACTGTACTTGTAAACCCACTCTTAGGCTATGCAGCTGTTGTAGTTGAACTGTGATCAGCCTTTGATCCTGCCTATTTAGTATTTGAAATCAAGAAGTGCCGGGGACTTCACTTTTTCATCTGATTTGCTTTCCCAGGCAGCACAAGCGCATCATTTCGCACTCCACTTCGCTAGCCCTACATCCTGCAGTCTGACAATGCGTTGACGCGCGACAACGAGCCATAAGTAAGACAAAATAGGCGACAGCATGACAATGAAGTGAAATGGAATTTCATCATTCACACACTTTCCACCGCGAGAGGTACACAGCTTTCTCTTAGCTACGTCAGAGCATAGTGACGCGGAGATGTGATCATCAGCTATGTTTATGATATTGCTCTCAATGCATAGCTTAGAACTGGTTGCACCAATCAGGAAAAAAATGCTGGTTTCTGCAAGTTTGTGTCCTAGATTAGAAACTGTGTTCAGTAAAGTCATGTATGTTCCTCCAATGCTTGTGTCGCTTATACGAGAAAAGAAAGCCATGAAGGATACAAAATGGACTGTACTCAACGAAGTGTATGTTATGTACCAGAGTAACAGGCAGCCATAATAGGTTAGTGACACACGATGATCGATCCCCTCGTCTGACGGTACAAGTAGTACAGCAACAGATGCCCCGAGAGCTAAAATTGCACGTGACATCCATGTACGCACCACGCAATCTAGCGGTCGTGAGCTTCCAGTCCAGCGGGAAATCAGTAAAGGCGTTGCGAGACTTACAGGCGTCATACAAGCTGATATAATTGCCAAGTGCTGTTTAGGGATTCCACGCTCCAGCAGCTTGTGTTGCGTCAGGGTTTCTGCGGCTGAGAAGGCTAGAGCACGTGTCAAAATAACAACTGAAAGAGTTTTCACGGCAGGCAATCTTAAGATATTGAATGCTTGCTCATAAGCATGCTTCACTGACTTTATAGGAGGCCCAGAGTTACGTTCACTTGCCAGAAGTACGATTATGGAACTCGAAAGAAAAATAACTCCCCAAAAAAACATGAAGCTATCAAGACCAATGATGCCGTTTGAGTGTAGAATCAAGAAAATAGTGAAGGAGAGAAAAGATCCGGTGGTTTGTCCCACTGAATTGCATGTGGATGCAAGACCGATGTTTTGGCGAGAAAGTAACGTGAGCGCCCAGCCATCCACAGCGATATCTTGGGAAGCCAGAAGAACGTAAATCCAAAAGAAAATAAATGTTAGAGACCTAATATCAGAACCTTCATCGCTAATCAGATAATTAATTTTGCTTGATGTCAATATGAAGGTCAGGCCGACGAGGGCCTGTAGTGGCAGAACCCAGGAACGACGTCGTCCAAATGAGTGGAAGTATATTGAGTCAACGACTGGTGCCCATATGACTTTGAGGCTAAAAGGCCACGATGATAAAGAAAAGTATCCGATGTCCGAGAGCGAAGCACCCCTCTCCTGAAGAAGAAAACTTATGCTCGCGCTCAAACCCATTGGGACGCCTTGCAGCGTGTAAAGGAGCAACAAGAGAAGTAGGCTCTTGGCATCGTGTGAAAATCCAAAGGCGTATTTTTTACCGTGGTTTACATGCGCATCTACATATCTGGAAGTGTCGTCTATTTCATCGCATACCGACCGCCTTGAACGGTCGTAAGAGCTTCGAGTTGTTGGCATTGTTGAGATTCCGATGAATGCGGTCAAACAACGGCAGGTAAAGGCATGAATCCCCACCCGCGGTGCTGCAACGATGCTCTACGAGTATCTCGAATGCCAGGTGATGCTGATTGTTTATTACCTTCAAAATTCCTATGGTTCGTTCATACATTGATGTGGATATTTAATGAACAAAAGTCGGTCTCGCTGCTCGCTGCCCGGCACTGCATTCGATTGCAGCGCCGCAATGTAGGCACGGAACTCGGCCCTGACAACGCTGCGGAGGAAAAGCGACCATGCGACGTCGTGCCCGTCCGTGTGCAGCATGCAAGCCTCTCCCATGCTTGGCTGCTTGGCGTTAACAACAAAGAAAAACGCCTGTTGTAGAGGTCCTTGAGGGGCAAGTGGGACGGCAGATTAAAGTGGGCAAGTCAGTTATCAGCAGGTAATATTAAATACGAAGGAATATAAACTAGCTAGCTAGCCACAATAATCACCTTCGATATTCGTATTTCGTTCGTTCGTTCGTTCGTGATATAATAATAATAATAATTCTACAGGATCGAACGAGGACGGTTGTTCGCTCCATGTGGGTCGGCATAGCCTGAGAGGGAAGATGGTTGATTATTGTAAAATGCATTAATATAATTACAATCTTAACGCGCCAATAAAAATAAAATTCAATCAAATACAATGACTTATTACTCATACATGTAGTTTTAACGATACCAGATCTTACTTGGATCGAGTATTTGTGAAAAAGGTACTCNTGGATTCAGTGACGTGGGTGAAGGCTTAACCAAGATTTACGAGTTAAAAGAAAAAAGGGAAACCTTGGAATGGGTGAATGTATGAAGGGCTTAACCAATATTTTCGAATTAAAAAAATAAAATTGGCGACAATGTATGGAACGAATAGACCGTGACGTTTGGTAGATGATACCAGGTGAGTGTGACATTTTTTTCAGTCAAAAATTTTCCGAAATGTGTTATCTTGCGGCTATGCCGAATAATAATCATAATAATCATAATTATAATAATCATAATAACATAATATTAAATATAGAATACCTTCATTCGATTCGTGTTCGTAATAATACAAGTAGGGCTAAACACTTTTTACTTCCACAAACACGAGCGTGTCAGCGAGTGAAGGCCTACTTAGTATGGCCACCAAAAACAGAACGCCAGGGCCGTCTATCGATTGCGAAAATAACTTGAGGCTCAGGGCCGAAGATCTTATATTTTACAGATACGATGACGTACAACAAACCGCGGCTCAACAACAAAAACCTTGGGCGCGGAACCCCCACTTTTTCAAACATGTCCAAGTATCAGCACTTGCGCTAATCAAAATGACGTTGCACTGCCGCTCTGGCTCTAACCTTGAAGTAATGGGGATGTTACAGGGGAAGACTATCGACGATACATTTGTCGTATTAGATGCGTTTCCGCTTCCAGTCGAGGGCACGGAAACTCGTGTCAATGCGCAAGCCGAGGCTTACGAGTACATGGTAGATTTCGTGCAGTCCAGCAAGTCGGTTGGTCGTCGAGAGTACGTCATAGGGTGGTAGGGCTGTCTGTTTCTTTCATTTTTATGTCGAAAATGGCTCCGTCGGTCTTCCTCTGATTTATAAACTCGACACCTGGCTCCCTACATTAAGGTATCACAGTCATCCTGGTTATGGCTGCTGGATGTCTGGTATTGACTGTTCAACTCAGACACTCAATCAGCAATACACCGAACCTTTCGTTGCCATCGTACTGGACCCCGTTCGCACCTGCATCGCTGAGAAAGTTGATATTGGTGCATTCCGAACATATCCGCATGGTTACATGCCGTCTGACAAACAGTCAAAGTATCAAACCATCCCCTTGCATAAAGTTGAAGATTTCGGGGCCCATGCAAACAGATATTACTCACTCGGCTTATCACTTTTTAAGTCAGGACTCGATGCTGCCTTCTTCGATTTGCTTTTGGGTGAATACTGGATAAGCGTGCTTTCGCGCACTTCTATGCAGATGAATAGAGCATTCCTGAAGGGCCAGATTTACGATTTGGCCAAAAAGTTAGAGACTAACGCGAGTGACACAGAAGTGATTGAGAGATTGAGAAGAAGCTCATCAACCAGCTCGCCATTCCCAAGAAAATCACCAAGAGTTGTATCTTATGCGGCATATGCCATGCGCGATGCCGCAAAAGTTACCATGCAAAATTCAAAAGAGTTGGCTTCCCAGTTGCTCAAACTCTCCGTATTCTGCAACCAACCCCTGCTTGAGAAGGGCACAGGGTAGAGTTGCCGGTACCATCGCTTGAGTCGCCTCAAAGATGATTCAATCAGTTTCGAAGTAAAGTAAAAACTGCATTTGATGTGAGCTGCATGTCGGCGTGAAATACTCCATAACAAGATGATTTCTTCTTCGATTTTTTAAAAGCTAGTGATGAAATAGTCACTCGCAGTCCTGATAAATCCACGGAGTCCCTGTCGGTCTCTAGGAACACTAGACAAGGACCTGTCGCGACCTGTCACGAGAACGCGACAGAGCTTCGTTCACACAATAGGCGGCGGCGCGACAGCTGCACCTGGTTCAAGATGGGCTATTCGTGACGTTCCTATCAGACGCTCCTTATCGAAAAGTATGTACATGTATCAGCAACAACTTGGATTCAAATCGCAGCTGACGCACCGGTAACTCGTCGTCATCTTTTCCCTCGATCAAGAAGCACATGTCAACCACGAGAGTTCGAACATAGCTGCAAGAAGGTGGACCTCAGTAAGCGTTGGAAACGTCTGTTAAGTTGCACATCAACGTACCCAAGAACAAATCGCACTATGTTGTTTGCGACTGTGCTGCTACCAATATCAATGTCTATCTCCATAAATTTCGGAGAAGAGTGGTATGTCACCTGTAGAACAGAGTATTCTGCCCTTTTTATCTGATAATGAAAACGGGTTCACTCTTACTTTTAGTGCCCTGCCGACGATCAAAGGCTTAGTTCCGACAGCACGTTGAACAACCCATGGCCCCTGAGACGAATAACTGTGCGTGACACGAAAGAAATACCTCAATTCAGCAACAGACACACTACCAAGGCAACATTTGGAATCAGTTTGAGGCGACTATTTCGAAACTGATTTGTTCCATGGATAAATCGTCCAAAAAGGGATTTCTGCGCAAAGTTACAGCTTTTAGCAATCCCGTAATTGTTAGTTTGTACTGATGCTGTGTAGGCGACCTCATCAACGGGATATTGCAGGACATAATAATATACGATCGAAAAATGTCTGGAGCCTGGAACTTGAATGTTGACAGCAAAGACAAATTTATCAGTTGATTCGTCTGCCTGTTGGCCAATACGTCTGGTGAAAACCTTGAGGAAAGAATCAGAAATACAAGATGGGAGCGAACCAATATTTTCTTTTGGCATGTCCCTGTTGGCCTTGCGCACACGTTATCTATGCGTTGAAAGTCTACGAACCAATCCACTGCAACTAGCTGTGCAATCGGTTCTCCCGCTGCAATTTTCTTTCCATCGCGCAGATAGTTAGCCCCTCGGACTCTAAAGTTGTTCCCTTCAGGACTACACCAACAGTTAGAAGATTTATACCCGATTAAAAATGGCCACGCTCCCTACAATAATGCACATCATGATACTCCGTGGGTAGAAAAACAAGGTGCAGAGATGGAGCACAATCACAGAAGCGCAGGATTTCTTCGAAGCTGCATCCCAACTTGTACAAACCTTTTCAAGGGATCCGGTTAGCGACTGCGTGCCTACACACTTTTGAGGACCACTCTTATGATACGGTTCATCATCTTTTGAGAAAGTTCCAAACGTATTTCTATGATCCTGACATCGGTAGTGCTAAGAGTTAAGATCAGGGCTGATCAGAGACCTGCAGATATCATTGACTTTACCTGGTCAGGCGAACGCTGGCAACATCGCCTCAAGTCATCAAGCTTTGCACTGAGCAATAATGTTTTTGTGAACACTCCTAGGCGTCAGAAATTATTTTGAGATTTGTCTTGATATATATTTAGCATTGTGTTGGCCAAAAGCTTTTAACCTGTGTGGTGGTGTTGCTGCAGAGGATTATTTTGATGATGTACAAGTACTTTTGTAACTAAACAAACAGTTGCATGGCAAGGATCATTGACGATGCCAAGTCGGAAGCGATGACTCCTTCTCAATTTCAGTGGTGATAGGATCCAACCTCCGCATATGTGTCTTTCAAGATTTGACGAGTCAATCAGGACCTGAAAGTACTCAGATCAGGCGAAGATGTAGCGATGCATCGGATCGCAGTCTTTCAGGCGATCGAAATCGGTAAAGTTCTCTCACCTTGGAGTGAAGATGGGTTGTCATGATTATGATAAATTTGCCATCGGGTCCACGAGACCAAACTCTCCTGATTTCCGATTTATGTGGAATACCCTATACCATAATTGTCACTAAAACGAGCCGTTCTTCGAAACAGGTTACAGTCATCAGAGTTTATGCGGCGAAACAACACCTTCTCTTTTTGAGCAAGCTCAACGATGTCTGTGAATTTGTCAACACGTTCAGGAACGAGACACCGATCGAAAGTCGTATCCCATTCCAAGCGATTGTCTCCAACGTCCATCAACCGTTGGAAAACTTGCTCAGGCTGCGTCAAAACTATGCCGACACCCTGAAAAACTGGGACTCTTAGGGTGCTTTGTCCTGCTGACGTGCTGCAACGACAGTTCAAAAACATACCTTTGCGCCTCGCATTTGGAATGAGATGTGCGGGGGAGTGCTACCAACACCTCGGAATTGCGAGCGCGTTTGAAATATCCTCCAGCCAGCTTCCTGATTGGTCAGTTCCCATTTCGTTTCATCGGACGACGCCACGAAACGTTTGAACTCCTCTCCGGCCAAAAGTTTCAGGAAAAGAGAAAGGCAACATGCCGGTCAAACGCACCTGGATAAGCTGTCCAGAGCCAATGTCCTGGATCATTTATCGGAATGCCGACCTATTTTCGAAATAGCCGCGGTCCTCAGGTATGGAGGACTGCTTCGTTTCTTGCAGATACCTTTCTCAAACTTCAGCGCCCTCAATCACAGACTGTCCTCAACACCGAACAGGATTTCAACACGAAGGTATGATTAATCTTCGCAACATATGTTTCGGACTAAATAATAAATTATACCTTACTTCGTACGGTTTATTTCGTAATAATAAG
>JGI24539J26755_10001552_pt1 | contig 10613 bp, 8 predicted proteins | sample NorSeaMetagenome_2_FD_26755 | JGI IMG/M metagenome (IMG submission 26755)
ATGAAACTTACCATCTTCNGATTTTACNTGATACCAACTTCCAGTAGATTTATATACGATTCCTGTCATTAATACAAAGATGCAGAATTTTAAGTAGATACGAGAATGTGAGTTAAAAGTATTTTAGTTTTTACACAAAAATGAAACGACCGCCCTCTATTATAAAGAGCATTACTTGTTAAATAATTTTAAAAATAATGGTTTTTTTAGACACTAATTTTTGCCAAATCATCAAAATGCTTTCAAACTCAAATCCATATTATAAACCGAATGTGTTAAAGCTCCCACAGAAATATAATTTACGCCACAATTTGCATATTCTAATATGGTTTTTTCGGTAATGTTTCCAGAAGATTCTATTTCACACTTAGATCCAATTAACTGTACCGCTTTTAACGTCTCTTCAATCGTGAAATTATCCAATAAAATACGCCTAACAGAAGCATTCATTTCTAAGATTTCTAATACCTCTTTATTATTTCTAGCTTCGACAATTATATCTACTTCTAAATTATTTTTCTCTTTATAAGCAGCTGCTTTTTTTACGGCTTTGGTAATTCCGCCACAAAAATCAATATGATTGTCTTTAAGCATCATCATATCATACAATCCAAACCTGTGATTTTCTCCCCCGCCTATTCGTACTGCCCATTTCTCGAGGACTCTTATCCCTGGTGTTGTTTTGCGAGTATCAATGATTTTTGTATCTGTACTGTTGATTAATAACATGTAACCTGCTGTTTTTGTTGCAATAGCACTCATTCTTTGCATCGCATTTAACACCAACCGTTCTGCTTGTAGTATTTTTTGTGAAGAACCAGACACATAAAAAGCAATGTCACCATAACTTACTTTATCTCCATCTTTACAAACAGGGTCAAAAATAATAGTAGAATCTATATAACTAAAAACTTCTTTAGCAAATTCAATTCCAGCAATGATACCAATATCTTTTACAATTAATTGCGCGTTGCCTATATGTTGCTCTGGAACACATGCTAACGAAGTATAATCTCCTGCACCAATATCTTCTCGTAAGGCATTTTGAATAACTAATTTAACATCTTCTATGAAGCTCATGAAATACTTTTTTATTATGATTAAACAATATCTTCATTAAAAAAACCTCCAATATTTTCTTTTCTTTTAAGAGAAAATTGTGTAATTAAATTAGCCGTTGTAATTAAATTTCGAAGCTCACAAAGGTTTTCTGAAATTGCAACCTCTTTATAGAGGTTTTCAGTTTCTTTATATAAATGATACAATCTTTTTTCAGCTCTTTGTAAGCAATCATTTGAACGAACGATCCCTACATAATTGCTCATAATATTTTTTACATCTTGCTTATTATGAGTAATTAAAATATTTTTTTTATTTTTTGAAGTATTATAATCGTCCCAAAATGGAATATTCTTTGGATGTGTAAGATTTTTATATAATTTTTTTAAATATTCAAAACTTTGATTTGAATACACCACCGCCTCCAACAATGAATTAGAAGCTAGTCTATTTGCACCATGTAATCCTGTATGAGTACACTCTCCACAAGCAAAAAGATTGTTAATTGAAGTCATTCCATTGAGATCTACCGAAATACCTCCACACAAATAATGCGCAGCAGGAGTTACAGGAATCATCTCTTTAGTAATATCTATGCCCACCTTTTTACATTTTTCTAAAATGGTTGGAAAATTATTTTTAAAATCTTCATAATCAATATGTTTACAATCTAAAAAAACATGAGATGTTCCGCTCATTTTCATCTCTGTATCAATGGCTCTTGCAATAATATCTCTAGAAGCAAGCTCTAATCGAGTATCATATTTTTTCATAAAACGCTCTCCCGATTCATTTTTTAAATACGCTCCAAAACCTCTTACAGCTTCAGAAATTAAAAACGCTGGAGATTTTTGGGGGCTTTCATATAAGGCCGTTGGATGAAATTGAATGAACTCCATATTTTTTATAGATGCTTTGGCTCTATATGCCATGGCAATTCCATCTCCTGTTGCTACTTCTGGATTTGTAGTAGCTCTATACGCTTGCCCAATACCTCCAGAAGCTAATAAAGTAACTTTAGAAGTAATCGTTTTTATTTGTTGATTCTCTTTATCTAAAACATACGCACCAAAACAATGAATTTTAGATATTCTTTGAACTTTAATTCCTTTCTGATGCTCAGTAATAAAATCGATTGCAAAATGATTTTCTAAAACTTGAATATTAGGATACGAATCTATTTGCGCTAACAAAGCTCTCATAATTTCTGCTCCTGTGAAGTCTTTGTGATGCAAAATCCTGTGCTGTGAATGCCCCCCTTCTTTTCCCAAATTAAAAGTTCCCTTTTTCGATTCGTCAAAATGAACGCCCCAATCAATCAATTCAGACAATATAGAAGGGCCTTCTTTAATCACCATCTCAACAACAGATGGGTCACACAAAGTATCTCCGACTTGTAAAGTATCTTTAATATGTTGTTCTATAGAATCTTTTTCCCAATTATTAACAACTGCAATACCTCCTTGGGCATATTTTGTATTTGACTCTGATCTAGATTCTTTTGTAATAATCGTTACAGTAGCATCTTTAAAATGCTTGGCAATTCTTAAAGAAAAAGAAAGTGCAGCAATCCCAGAACCAATAACTAAAAAATCTGTTTGATCTTTCATTTTCTTAAGACAATTCTAACATGCGTGTTATGGGAAGTAAGGCCTTTTTACGCAATTCTTCAGCAACCTCAATAGCAGGGGTTTCATGCTTTAAACAAAGGTATAACTTTTTAAGGCTGTTTAATTTCATATAATGACACTCACTACAAGCACAGGTATTATCTTCTTTTGCAGGCGCAGGAATCAATATTTTATGAGGAACTTGTTGCTGCATTTTATGCAAAATACCCGCTTCTGTAGCAACAATAAATTTTTGCTTTTTACTTTCTTTTACATAGTTTAATAAGCCCGAAGTTGAGCCAATATAGGTAGCAACTTTTAAAATATGCTTTGGTGATTCTGGATGTGCTACAATCAATGCATCAGGGTTTCTCAGATGTACATCTATCAATTTGTCTATAGAAAAAGCTTCGTGTACCATACAAGCACCATCCCAAAGCACCATATTTCTTCCTGTTTGTTCATTAATATATTCTCCTAAATTTTTATCAGGAGCAAAAATTAATTTTTGAGATTTAGGAAACGAATTTACAATTTTTGAAGCATTCGAAGAGGTACAAACAATATCACTTAAAGCTTTTATAGCCGCAGAACAGTTAATATAAGTAACTACTTTATGATCTGGGTGCATTGCTACAAACTTTTTAAAATCTACTGGCGGACAAGAATCTGCCAAAGAGCAACCTGCTTTTAAATCTGGTAACAATACTTTTTTTGTAGGATTTAATATTTTTGCTGTTTCTGCCATAAAATGAACGCCTGCAAAAACAATAATCGCAGCCTCTGTCTTAGCTGCCTCTTGGGCTAATGCTAAACTATCACCGACAAAATCTGCAATATCTTGTATGGAATCTTCTTGATAGTAATGTGCTAATATTACAGCATTTTTTTCTTTTTTTAACTTATAAATTTCTTCCACAAGTAACCTATCTGGTGGAGCTGATATATCTAAAAACCCTTTTTCTTGGACGTTAGTTTTAGCAATGTCTAATTGTGTCTTATGCATAGAGATTAAATAACTTTAAAATCAATCATTCTATTGATTATCAGTAGATTTATATAGGGTTCCTGTCATTGATACAAAGATGCAGAATTTTAAGTAAAAAGTAGAATATCAATTAAACGGATTTTATAATTTATAAAAAAATTCTTCTGATTTTTAAACCTGAAGAATTTTATTATGTAGAGTAACAAAAAGTGATTACTACTCTTTGCCTGTCATTCCAAAAAACTACCCGTTAATTACTTTTTCTTGATGATTGATCGATTCTTGGTGAATTGCCTTGAACATTTTCAATACAAATTCTTCACTTAAACCTTTGCTTTCACCTTCTAAAATCATGTTTCCAAGAATTTCGTTCCAACGTTTAGACTGCAAAACAGCAACGTTTTTATCTTTCTTTAAAGCACCTATTTGATCGGCAGTTTTCATACGTTTTCCTAAAGTCTCTAACAACTGTGCATCAGCAACATTAATTTGCGCTCTTAAATTGTCTAAAGATTTTGTGTAATCTGCTTCTGTATTGGTTTCTTTTCTAATTTTTAAATCTTCCATAATTTGCTTCAACTTTGTTGGTGTAACTTGTTGTGCAGCATCAGACCAAGCATTTGCTGGATCAAAATGAGTTTCGATCATTAAACCATCAAAATTTAAATCCAACGCAGTTTGAGAAACATCTTGAATCATTTCTCTGTTTCCTGTAATGTGNGAAGGATCGTTAATTAATGGTAAATCTGGAAATTTATTTTGAAACTCAATGGCTAATTGCCATTCTGGTGTATTTCTGTAATTGGTTTTTTCATAGGTAGAAAACCCTCTGTGAATTGCTCCTAAATTTTTAATTCCTGCAGTGTATAATCTTTCGATACCACCTAACCACAGAGCTAAATCTGGATTTACCGGATTTTTTACCAATACAATTTTATCGGTTCCTTGTAAAGCATCTGCAATTTCTTGCATAATAAAAGGGGATACTGTTGAACGTGCACCAATCCATAATAAATCTACATCATTCTCGATGGCTAATTTTACATGGGCAGCATTTGCTACTTCTGTACAGGTTTTCATGCCTGTTTCTTCTTTTACTTTTTTCAACCATCTTAAACCAATTTCTCCAACACCTTCAAACATTCCTGGTCTTGTTCTTGGTTTCCAAATTCCCGCTCTAAAATAGTTTACATCAGAATCTTTTAATTCGTGTGCAATTTTTAAAACCTGTTCTTCGGTTTCTGCACTACAAGGCCCTGCTATTACTAGTGGATGTGCTAAATTCATATCATCCAACCATGTTCTTAATTCTTTTGTATTCTTCATTTTTCTACTTGTTGTGGCTTTTATTTTATGCCGTTTAAAATTTGTTTTATATAATTTGTGTTCTCCATTTCGTTAAAAATTTCAGAGAAATTATCTTGTTGCATCAACTCTTTAAAATGTTGTAAATTATTGATGTATTCTTCTAATGTTTCTATAACATTTTCTTTATTCTGTTTAAAAATTGGTGTCCACATTGCTGGCGAACTCTTTGCCAAACGAACAGTGGATGCAAAACCGGAACCTGCCATATCAAAAATATCGCGTTCATTTTTTTCTTTATTGATTACTGTTTTACCTAACATAAAGGCACTAATGTGAGATAAGTGCGAAACATACGCAATATGTTTGTCATGAGAAACAGCATCCATATACCGAATACGCATTCCAATGTCTGTAAAAAGCTGTAATGCTTTTTCTTGTAACTTAAAAGTTGTCTTTTCTACTTCACAAATAATATTTGTTTTTCCAACGTATAAGCCAGAAATCGCTGCTGTTGGTCCAGACTTTTCTGTTCCTGCAATTGGATGACAAGCCAAAAAATTTCTTCTTTTTGGATGATGTTCAACCGCCTTACAAATTGCTTCTTTTGTAGATCCTGCATCTACTACCAAAGTAGTCTCAGCTATTTTATCTAAAATAGTTGGTAATAATTTCACAGTGGCATCTACAGGAATAGAAACAATGACCATGTCTGCATTAATTAAATCGTCTAAAGTTGCCTTTTTATCAATTAGATTTAATTCTAATGCTTTGTTTAANGTTTCGTCTTTTCGACTAATTCCGTGAACTACAACTGTTGGATACTTCTTTTTAATNTCAATAGCAAAACTACCTCCNATTAAACCAACACCAATCATGNAGATATTTTTCATATTCTTGATATTGCTTTTTTAATTATCGCTGAAGTTACACANAATGAAAAACGAATATACCCTTCACCTTGAGTCCCAAAAACAGTTCCTGGAGTTATAAATATATCCTTATCATATAAAATTGCATCAGTAACTTCTGTCGCTTTTTTTCCCTNTGGAATCTTTGCCCAAACAAATAATCCTGTTGAATTCCTATCATATGTACAGTCTANTTGATCTGCCAACTGCCAAATTAAATCTCTACGTTCTTGGTATATTTTATTTTGGTCTAAAAACCAATCATCTGATAACTGTAACGCCTGTATAGCTCCTTTTTGAATCCCATAAAACATCCCAGAATCCATATTACTTTTTACTTTTAAAACTTCCTTAATATGAGTCGCATTTCCTAAAAGCATTCCAACTCTCCAACCTGCCATATTAAAAGTCTTACTGAGAGAGTTTAACTCTAAAGCAATCTCTTTTGCTCCTTCCACCTCTAAAATACTCATNGGAGTATCATTTAAAATAAAACTGTANGGATTGTCATTGATGATTAAAATCTGNTGCTTGTTCCCAAATGNTATTAACTTTTTAAAAGTTTCTTTTAAGGCTTTTGTTCCTGTTGGCATGTGAGGATAATTAACCCACATGATTTTTACATCTGTTAAGTTTTGTTTTTCTAATTCTTCAAAATTTGGTTGCCAATTATTCGAGGCATTTAAATCATAAAAAAGAGGAACTGCTCCTACTAATTTCGTCACAGAAGTATAGGTAGGATATCCCGGATTTGGAATCAATACTTTATCTCCTTCATTTAGGAACGCCATAGAAATATGCATGATCCCTTCTTTACTTCCCATTAGGGGTAAAACTTCATCATCCGGATTCGCAATTACCTTAAATTTATCTTTATAGAAATTAGAAATCGCATTTCTCAATTCGGGCAATCCCTGATATGATTGATACTTATGTGCATTTACATCCATTAAACTACCTTGAATTGCTTCTAGTACTTTTACAGGAGGCTGTAAATCTGGAGATCCAATCCCCATATTAATAATGGGTTTTCCTGCTGCTGCTAAACGTGCAACTTCTCTTAATTTTGTTGAAAAATAGTATTCTTGAACAGTATCTAATCTTTTCGCTGGCTTCATTATTCTCTACCGTTTTTATACGTTCCTAATACTTTAAATTCTTCTGCCATGATCGCTATAATCGCTTTCGCTTTTTCAAAGTTTTTATAATTGTCAAAAGTTACATCTACAAAAAAAGAATATTTCCACGGAGTTTCTATCACCGGAATCGATTGTATTTTTGTTAAATTCATTTTACAATCACTTAAGACGTTAAGAATAGCTGCCAAACTCCCTCTTTTATGATTCAATTCAAATTTTAAAGAGGCTTTGTTTATTTCTTCTATTCCAATGTTTGGCTCTTGNGTCTGAACTATAACAAACCGAGTCGCATTGTCTTTAATGGTTTGTATTTCGTCTTCAATAACTTTCAAATTAAAAATTTCTGCAGCAATTTTAGGAGCAATTGCTCCGATCCCTATTAAATTTTCTTTGGAAATTCTTTTGGCTACCTCAGCAGTATCCACATCTTCTACTAACTTAATATGTGGGTGTTTTTTAAAGAATTCTTTACATTGCAACAANGCCATTGGGTGTGACCATATCTCTTTAACATCCTTAATTTCCTGACCTTTCAAACCCATTAAATGATGATGAATATGTAAATATTCTTCACCAATTATNTGTAAATTATACTTATCAATTAGCGCATAATTTGGAATGATAGATCCTGCAATTGTATTCTCTAAAGCCATCACTCCAAGATCTGCAGAGCCGTCTAATAAACTATCTACCAAGACATCAAAAGACATGCATTCTTTTAAATGTATTTCTGAACCATAAAAGTCGCGAGCAACTTTATGATGATTTGAGCCTTCNGCTCCTTGTATGGCAACTGTTTTGTTCATCAATTAAAAAATAATATCAAAAAAAAAGTCTCGAAATGAATTCGAGACTTTATATTTTGTGAATGTTTCTTAACAACATGCTACAAAGTCTCGGCTTTTATTGTAAAAATAAAAGTAAAAATAGAAACGTGTAAAGTTGATATTCAACATATTAATTCTCTTGTTTGGAAGAACAAATCTAAAGATTATATTGAAACAAACAAATTATATTCATGTTTTTACAAAAGAATTGACAAATTAATAAATATCACATAAAATANAAGGCTTGTTTTATGAAATTCTAGGGTGAAAAAGGCATTAAAAAAACAATTCTAAATTTCAAACCATTCTTTTATCCATTTTTTCTCAACTGGAACCACTGTTTTATGGGTATAATCATTTTTAGTAGCCTCATAATGATAGTCTTTGGACCATTCTTCAATATGTATGGACAAGTCTTGTAAAGAATCACAAATAAATTTCAATTCTTCTGAGGTAATTGTTGGGTGAAATGACAACCGAACCCATCCTGGCTTTTCAGTATTACAGCCTTGTAAAATTTGATCTTTAATCCTCTTAGAGGTGTCTTGGTCTACATTTAATAAAAAATGCCCATAAGTTCCCGCACAAGAACAACCTCCTCTTGCTTGAATTCCAAAACGATCGTTTAGTAATTTTACGACAAGATTAAAATGATACTTTTCAAAATAAAAAGAAAAAATACTCAATCGTTCTTTATGATTTGGAGCTAAAATTTTCACACCAGGCAATCCTTCTAAAGTTTGAAATACAAGTGCATTTATTTCATCTTCTCTATGTTTGATGTTTTGGACTCCCATTTTTTCTTTTAACTGAATAGCGAGTGCTATTCTAATTGTTTGTAAAAAACCTGGTGTACCCCCATCTTCTCTTGTTTCTACATCATCAAAATAATCGTGTTGCCCCCAAGGATTTGTATAACTTACCGTTCCACCTCCTGGATTATCCGGAACCGTGTTTTTATACAAACTATTATTAAAAATCAAAACTCCAGCACTTCCCGGACCGCCTAAAAACTTATGTGGAGAAAAAAAGATCGCGTCTAAATATTCGTCTTCATTCTCTGGATGCATATTAATGGCTACATAAGGTGCACAACATGCAAAATCAACAAAACACAATCCATGATACCTATGAATTAGTTTTGCTACCTTNTGATAGGGGGTTTTTATTCCTGTAACGTTAGAACAAGAGGTAATGGATGCTATTTTTATTTTTCTGTGTTGGTGTTTTTGAATACATCTTTCAAATTCTTTTAAACAGAGTAATCCTNGAGCATCACTAGGAACNACCTCTACATCTGCAATCGTTTCTAACCAGGACGTTTGATTGGAGTGATGCTCCATATGACTAACAAAAACAATGGGTTTTAAATCGTCTGGAATTTTAGTATAGTTTTTAAGATTTTCAGAAACTTTTAACCCTAGTATTCGCTGAAACTTATTGACAGCACCTGTCATTCCTGAACCTGTTGTAATTAAAACATCATTCGAGTTTGCATGAACATGGCGTTTGATGACTTTTCTAGCTTCATGATATGCAAGTGTCATTGCTGCTCCAGAAGTAGTAGTTTCAGTATGTGTATTCGCTATAAAAGGTGCGAATTGATGTAACATTTTCTCTTCGATAGAAGCATACAATCTTCCACTTGCAGTCCAATCTGAGTAGATCAATTTTTGAACTCCATAGGGAGATTGAAAGGTTTGTTCTACCCCAACAATATGTTCTCTAAATTGTTGAAAATATTGCTCTAGAGNAGACTTTTCTGTGTTCTTATTTGTGGAACTCATATCTTATGAAATTCGTTTTACCTCCCAAAAGTAGGCATTTAAAAATCATTCTTTAACGGGCTGTTTAAAGACCTCTAAACCGCAGTCTAAAAATTGCGCATATTCATTTTCGTTTGGTGTATACCCAACAGCTTGATTTAATATTTTAGTTCCATCAGAATTTAATAAAACATAATATGGCTGTGAATTTATTTTAAAAAATTCGGTTTGGAAATTTGCCCATTTATGTCCATAATTTTTTAATCTCCTAGTTCCTCCTTTGGATCGATTTACCAGAATTTGTTCTTTGACTGGCAATATTTTTTTGTCATCTACATAGAGCGAAATTAAAACAACCTCGTTTCTTAAATACCTATCAATTTTTGGAAGTGGCCAAACATGTTCTTCCATTTTTCTACAATTTACACAGGCNTACCCTGTAAAATCTAAGAGTATGGGTTTGTTCACTTTTTTAGCATNTTCGATTCCTAATTTTAAATCTTTAAAACAATCTAAATTATTCGGACAATCATTAGGATANAGAAAACTATAACCTACTGGNGGTGCCAATCCACTTAACAAAGTTAAAGGTGTAAACGTATTTGTCTCTTTGTTTAGGCTAAACCCAGAAGCTAAATAAATGACAAAAGAGGCGACTAAAATACCTCCTATGATTCTTGAAAATGCTATTTTTTTAATGGGTGTGTCGTGAGGGAATTTTATTTTACCAAATAAATACAGGGCCAATCCAGTAAAAATTAAGATCCAAAGAAGTAAGAATGGTTCAATTTTTAAAAGGTTCCAGTGTGCAACTAAATCTGCATTCGACAGAAACTTAAATGCCAGGGCCAATTCTAAGAATCCTAAAATTACTTTTGTTGTATTGAGCCAACCTCCCGATTTTGGCAGGGCCTTGATCATGTTGGGAAACATGGCAAATAAAGCAAAAGGGAATCCAAGGGATACTCCAAATCCTGCCATTCCTGCAGTTAATTGCCAGGCACCTCC
>JGI24539J26755_10001556_pt1 | contig 10587 bp, 8 predicted proteins | sample NorSeaMetagenome_2_FD_26755 | JGI IMG/M metagenome (IMG submission 26755)
ATCTCAAACAAAGCTTCTCTTTTAAATGAAAGTACAGACGCTTGTCCACTAGGAACTTCATCGCCATCTTTTAAAAGATAATCTGATTGCCAATCACCCAATAATTTCTGAGTCATTAGATTTATAACTCCCAAATCTTTAGTGTTCTTAATATTGGTAGATGGATTCCCTCCACATCCCATCAATACTAAAGCCAACAGAGGCAATAAAAGCTTTTTCACCTTAAAAATCATTTTGTATTTCATCAATATTATCTTCAATCTTATTCTGAAGATCATCAATTGGTAAATCATTAATATCAGTCCCAAATGGGTCCTCGATCTCTTCCCCAATTAATTCAATTCCAATCATTGTGAAAAACACCATCATCATTAAAGGTATACTCCACCACTCTAATGCTTTCACAAAACTAAAAGGCAGTGTAATTAAATAAATTAGCAATATTCGCTTTAAGTGAACCGAGTAACCAAACGGAATTGGCGTAAATCTTATTCGCTCGCAAGCTCCTTGTATATTAGATAGTTTTTCAATTTCATTTTCCAATATAATAAGTTGTTCACCTGATATCGTTTTATCTTTAAAAGCGATTGCTACTTTTTCACTTAACTGCATTAAAATATAATTGGGTTTATGTTTCGATTTTTCCAAGCAATCAAATAACCAACCTTCAGATTTAGATTTTAACTCTAAGTAATCCTGTGCTCTTAAATGATCTTTTAAAATATAAGGGTAAACCTTAATCAAATCAATCATTCGATTATCATGTAAATAAGTTTGAGACTTCATTGTAAAATGTCGGCATGTATTCACTAACATCCCCAATTGCTTTCTCCCTTCCCACCAACGATCATATGCTGTATTCGTTCGGAAAACCAACAGCAAACCAATTACTAATCCTAATACGGTGTGAAACGTAGTTGGAATATCGAAAGCTTTAATGGGGAAAAACAAATAAAGTAATGTTAATCCACTTGTAAATATTCCATAAACAAGAATACTCCAAATCATTCCTTCAAAAAAGAAACCACTAGGCTTAAATAAAAAACGCCACCAAATTTTACTGTTATAACTAAACATTAATCAACCTATTTTCAAAATACTTGCTGATAAAGTTAATTATTCAATTAACCACCTTACACATTAAAACACAACAGTTTTCAGGAGTTACTAACAGTGAAAAAAAATCTGAAAAAGTTCATAAAAAAGGCGCTTAAAAAGTGACAGGCACTTCATTATTCCTTAAATTTAGTGGACAACAATTGCTAACAAACACTTAGGAAGAGGAATATGACGGAGAAGGGAATTGCAAGAAGTTGTGTATATGCAAAGATTGGGCAACTCGTTCAAGGGAAGCTGACTCCTACTCAAAATTTCATTATCCCAGGAATTACATCAACAATTTTTTGTACAAAAACCTTTATATACCAATCCGATAACAAGCCCGAATTCTCAATTCCCGAAAACGTTTTCCCAGCGATCTACATTTATCAAAAACTTGTAAACGGAATCGACTTATCAACAATAACTAGAGATGAAGTTTTAAATATTTCAATCGTAAAGGATTATGTTTACGAACATATGACTTCCGTAAAAATCGTTCAACACTCTAACATCCCTGTTGGCAAAGGTTTATCAGATGGATCCACAAACATACTAAGTGTATTGCTTGCATTAAACAAATTTCACAACACCACTTTTGACAAGAAGATTTTNTATGAAATTTGCGCAAAAATACTACCTACAGATCCTGTTTTGGATAAGGAGATTGATTTAATTTTCAATCCTCTTACTGGCGAAAAAGTTTTTAATTTAATCCCTAAACCATTTGGTATTATATATTTTGATTCAGATAGTTCGACTGCTATTAATCCAAAAGAAATATTTCAAAAATTTGATTACACCTCTGCCGATTATGTTTCATTTAATGAAATACTTGAACACTTTCAAAACGGATCAGTTTTAAACAACTATCAACTCATTTTCAAAGCGATTACAATGAGTTCAAAAATCAATCAAACAGCNTTACCAAAGCCTAATTTTGAAAAGATAATTNANTTTGCAGAAGAGAATAAAATGGGCGTATNTGTTGGTCATACAGGAACGGTTATGGGACTATTAATGGATGCTGATGTAATGAAGAAAGAATTTAATAAGGTAAAAGCTTTTATTAAGGAGACTTGGAACGCAAAGGCTTACTATGATGCTTGCGAACAGAGTGTTATCAAAATACTCTAATTAAGTTTCAAGCATAAAAAAGCCTGCACTTTAATAGTACAGGCTTAAAATACTACGGTATTAATCATACAATTTCAGTCGAATACAACGCAGGATATAATGTTTTTAAATTGTAATCCGATGCCATTACTTCTCCGTAACCACCAGCAGATTTGATTTGAAAAATATCTCCTCTTGACGTTTCTGATAATTCCAAATCTTTCGCAAAACAATCTGTACTCTCGCAAATGGGTCCTACAACATCATATTTTATAATTGTTTGTGAAGTAGAGGTAAGATTTGCAATTTCATGATGAGCACTATACAAAGCGGGACGAATAAGTTCAGTCATACCTGCATCAAGTATTGCGAAATTCTTTTTAATTCCATTTTTAATATACAAAGCTCTCGAAATTAACGAGCCACATTGAGTTACTAATGATCTTCCTAATTCAAAATGAACTTCCTGGCCTGGACGCAATTCCAAAAAATCATTAAATATCTTAAAGTATTCAGCAAAATCAGGAATTTGACCATCTGGGTTGTGATAATCAATTCCTAGTCCTCCACCTGCGTTAATCACTTTAACCATTATTTGTCGCGAGAAAAACCATTCTTGAATCGTATTAATTTTTGTCGCTAAATTTTTAAAAGAACTCAAATCTGTAATTTGAGAACCAATATGAAAATGCAATCCAATTAATTCGATATTCGGACATTTGTTTAATGTTTCTAAAACACTATCCAACTCCCACATGTTTATTCCAAATTTGTTTTCAGCCAAACCTGTAGTGATATATTTATGTGTATTTGCATTTACATTAGGATTAATTCTTAAAGCAATTTGAGCCGTTTTACATTTGGCAGCAGCCAACTCATTAATTACTTCAATCTCCATTAAACTTTCACAGTTAAAACAAAAAATATCTAAATCCAATGCTGCGGCAATTTCAACATCACTTTTACCAACTCCGGCAAATACAACAGCATTAGCATCAAAACCTGCCTTAACAGATGTTTGTACTTCTCTCCCACTTACACAATCGGCACCAAATCCTTTTTGAGCTAACATTTTTAAAACAGGCTCATTAAAATTTGCCTTTACAGCATAATGTAAATGAAAACCATATTTATCAGCTTCACTTTTAGCTGTATCTATTGTGTTTTCCAACAATTCCATATCATAATAATAAAATGGTGTTGGTAAGGATTGAAATTTTTGTAGAATAGTTGAATTGTTCATGACTATACTTATTTTATAATATGCAAAATCCCGCTGTGGAGCGGGACTTTACTTTAAATTTTAAATTTTTATTTATTCAAAAGTAAATAACCCATCGTTTAATGACTGAAGCGCTTTCTGTTTATATTTCGCGTCAATTAAAACAGAAATATTATGCTTACTTCCCCCGTAAGAAATCATTCTTACAGGAACTTCTTTTAAACTTTCAAATAACTTAACTGCAACTCCTTCTGTTTCACTTACCATCGAACCAACGACACAAACAATAGCTTGATCTTCGTCCAACTCAACAGAACCAAAAGCTTCTAGTTCAATAATAATTTCTTTTAAGTGCGTAGTATCATCAATTGTTAAAGATACAGCAACTTCGGAAGTTGTGATCATATCAATTGGTGTTTTAAATCTTTCAAAAACCTCAAATACACTTCTTAAAAAACCATAAGCTAGCAACATTCTAGCCGACTTTATCTTAATTGCTGTAATTCCATCTTTAGCAGCTAGAGCTTTAACCTTTCCTTTAGAATTATCTGTTTCTTCAGAAATCGTAGTCCCTTTTGCCGAAGGGTCCATTGTGTTTAACAACTTAACTGGAATACCCAATTGTGCTGCTGGACGAATAGATTGTGGATGTAAAATTTTAGCTCCAAAATAAGCTAATTCAGCAGCTTCGTCAAATGACAATTTAGCAACTGGTTTTGTTTTATCAACAACTCTGGGGTCATTGTTATGCATTCCGCTAATGTCCGTCCAAATTTGAATTTCATCCGCATTCACAGCATTACCAACAATAGAAGCTGTATAATCAGATCCTCCTCTTTTTAAATTATCTATTTCTCCAAATGAGTTTCTACAAATATAACCTTGAGTTATAAATAATTTAATTCCTTCTCTTTTTGCAATTTCCTTTGCAGCGTGTTCACGGATATAATCCATATCCGGCTCTTCATCACGATTAATTCTCATGAAATCTAAGGCTGGTAATAAAGCACTTTCAACACCATTTTCTTTTAAGAAAAGGTGAAACATTTTTGTGCTTAATAATTCTCCTTGAGCCAACAAAGCTCTTTCTTGAAATAGGTTAAATACATTAACTGCAAAAGATTTCATGAAATCAAAATGCTCTTTTATAACAGCATTCGCTTCATCCTGAAATTCGTCTGCTTTGTACAATTCCTTTACAGTATCGTAATATTTAGCTTCTAATTCCGAAATCAACTGTTTAGCTCCGTCCTTATCGTCCGCGTACAATTTATGACCAATTGCAACTAAACTATTTGTAGTACCAGACATAGCTGACAAAACAACAATCTTAGGTTCATCGTTTACAACGATATCCGCAACACCCCTCATTCTCACTGCAGAGCCAACAGACGTACCTCCAAACTTTAAAACTTTCATTTCAATTCCAATTAAATTTGCGAAACAAAGATAATGATTATAATAATTATAGCTAGAGGTTTAGGTATGGAAAATTCAATAAAAAAAAGAGCGTTTTTTGTTATTAATTTTGAACTATAAAAATAATTCATGTTTGGTTATTTCAACTCCTGATTTGGTTTTTCTGTTCTGCAGTTTTTCTTGGTGAAATATATTCAAAGTCTTAGGCTTACTAGGTGCATCCGCCGCTTTTTCGGTCTTGATACGGATAATAAAAAATAGAGACAATTTTGTACTATGAAAAAATTTTAATCCTTACTCTCCTCTCAGTTTAATTAAACTAAGAAACTAAAGGTTTACCGCTAAATTAAACAATGAAGCATTAGTTTTATCTGAATAGTTTAAACAATTATAAAGCCTCTTTCTTGAGACTTGAAGGAAAATTAAAAGAAAGAAAACCTCCTAAAAACAAAAAACCCCCATGAAATTAATCATGAGGATCTTAGAAGCGTGGTGGAAGAGGGATTCGAACCCCCGGTACAAATTTCTCCGTACGTCAGTTTAGCAAACTGGTGGTTTAAGCCACTCACCCATTCCACCAAAAAAAGAACTGCTTGTAAAAACAGAATCACAAATTTATACAATTGATTTGATTTTAACAATTCTAAATATTAATTCTTCTAATATTAATTACAACTATCTGTAAATCAATTAAAATAACTCTTATTAAACCTCAAACATCAAGCCTACATATTCAATATAAGACCAAATATAGATATACACACTGCGCTCATTTGCCACCAAAAGAGAAATATCAACAATTACAAAAAATAATATAGACTTTGATTATGATTTTCTGTAGAATTTTAAAGCTAATTTGTTAGCCTGTTGATTAAAATATGGAGATTTAAATTAAAAAAACACTAATAATTAGTTAATTCGCTAGTCTGCAAATTATTTCTATTTAATTATTGTCGGATAAACTATTGTAGTTCAGTAAAGTAAACTTTTAATGTTGAACATTACAAATGTTAAATTCAAAAAAACACACTATTACTCACCTGTAATAGTTTTTTATTTAAAAAAACTTTAAAATTATTTTAGAGGAAAAGGCCTAAAACTAAAAAAAACAATAAGTTACGGATTAAGATATTTTGCAAAACTAGCAGAATAAAATGAAGACGATACTTTTACCCTGCCAACAAACGAAACAATAATTGAAGTGATTTTAACTTGACTTAACAAAAATTGAGTTTTACTTAAACCAATGTCTTTAGCCAACTCGTATAATTAATTAATTCGTCATCATTACCTTCAACTAAACAAAAGTCATTTAATCTACTTTTGAGTGATTGATCAATTAAGACTCCTATTTCATTTAAATCCTTTAAAAGATTGACAAACTCAAAATCTCGTTTATTTTCAGGTGCGTTTATTTCTTCTTTATAATCTGCTAACAATTCTATTAATTTAAATTCAAACTTAGCCTGATCATTTAATTTAAATCGAACAATCAACTCTCCAATCGCCCATTTAAACTTTAAACTTGATGCTGTGTTTTTATAATGATCCAGTAATTGAAGCGCTTGAAAATTTCGCAGCGATTTTTTGTAATTAAACTTGTCAAACCAGTTTAAAGCCAAGTTTATGTAAACGAATATTCCTAAGTACGGATCTGCCTTGATCCACTTACTCGCTTTAATATCCTCCAAAACAGCAATACTTTTATCTTTATCAATTACATTGTAATTATTCACCAAAGAATTGAAATAATAAATTTTATATTTCGATTTTAGCACTCCCTTGTATTCCTCCATTGCTTCCTTCAACGCATCTGCCCACTTTAAGGAATCCTTTATTTTGTTATTCTTAAATAAAGTGTTTACCAAATAGGTTAACATCTGAAGCTTGGTATCATGATTAGTTTTTGAAAACAAATTGTCCTTTAAAAACTGATCATAAATTTCAATTAAATATTTTTCGAGCGAAACGTAATCTTTCTTCGACAACAACACTTGAGATACTGCTCTGTAAACTCGTGTTCTAAATTTTAAGGTAAGTAATGATTTATCTTGTACTAATTCCGAAACNAACCTTTCTAAATAAGGAACAATATCCATTTTTTTGGAAGTGAAGTTTTGGGTGGTTTTCAATCTGTAATTTAATACAGAAAGTGCGTTTTCAAGCATTCTTAACTTTCCTAAACGTTCCGAATTAACTAATCTTTTATCAATATAATCTTGAGGATTAATGGTTATGATCTCCTGACTTACTTTTATAAATTCTGAATAAACAACCTCTAACAACTCGTACTGTTCACTTTTTAACGCTTTCGATTCTGCTTTTTTAAGGCATTGAACCATTAAATTAAACGATCTTTTTTTATAGAATAAGTTTGATAAACCAAGTAAATGATGAATAAACGAAACATCATTATCATCGAAATGATGAACGGATAAGCTTTTGTATAAATTGGTTGTTAATCGATGTTTGAGTCGGTAAAATGAATTTTTACCTTCAGCCCCATATAATAATTGAGCAGTCTCATTTTCTTGGTATTCATCCCCGCCCTTTTTTATAGCATCAAAGAGCAAAACATCTTTTCTTTTTTGATCTGCATTTTTACGCAAAGTAAACAGCTTGTAAGCCTGAATTTCTTCTTTACTCATTGTTGCCACTAAATCACTCAAAATATCCATATAAAAAAAATCTGAAGAAGTAAGGAAGTTAACAATTAAAAGCATCCTTTTCAACTTTGTTACGTTATATTTGCATAATAGACAATACTATGATAAAATCAATGCTAGCCGGTTTAATATTTTTTGCAGGAATATCAAAAGCACAAGACACTTTATTTATTGCTTCTTCTCAATTGGACTTTAATACTGTTAATACTTTTAGTTTTAACGACACCCTTCTGCTAAGTTACAATACGGGTTATGAAGGGATGTCTGAAGACATAAATGTAACAACTAAAATTAACGTTTTTAATTCGGCTGGTTGGAACTACAGCGTTGAAGATAAAGTATTAATAAGCCCAGACACAGTAAACTTAAGTCAAACAGCAGCACAAGATATAAAATCTCGTATGAGAATAACTCCAGAAGTTTTCAAAAACGGAAACAACACGGTTGTTATTTGGCCAGAAAAGATTTCTGGCCTGGGAAAAACTACAGATTCTTTAGAATTTAATATTACCATATTAGGGTACTTAGGATCTCCCCAAAATGACATATTAGTTAGTAAACTCCAGGTTATCGAACAATCATTAACACTATCTAATAACACAAATAAGGAACAATTAATTTTCATCAATAATTTAAGCGGACAAACCATTAAAAAATTTCATATTCAACCAAATGGAACTTATAACACTTATGTTCCTAAAGGAATTTTCTTTTTAAATGCTTATCAAGAAAACAAAAAGCAATCTATTAAAATTTTGGTGAGGTAAGAAAAAATTCATTTTTTCTTACTCTAAACTTTATGAATTATTGGCCACACCCCGAACCTATCTCAATAGGGAAACATCATTATAACTTGATTTTTTTTGCTTTGCAGAAATGGAGAGCTTCCTCCTATTTTCCATTTAGGAAGTTAGTCCGTTTCTTAGGCCACGCTTAGAGTGATATTCTCTCTTAAACTTACTTATTTAAAAAGTAGGGTTACCCATTTAAGTAACATTTTATTTGATTGATTTATATGTGATTGGCTTTTATTTTACCATTCTAGAAAGAAGTTTATCTAAGATTGAGTCTCTAAAATTCATTCTGTTAAACCGGAAGAATTATTCCTCAAAATATTGATTTAGAGTCTCTTTACTACAGTAGGAATGTACGCCTCTCAACCAGTTTTTGAAGTTCCTAATCTAGATATGCAGCATTTTAAAATTTTACCCTTTGTTTGATAGTTTTTGTTCAAAATGTGGATATTCTTTCATTAGAACTTTATAACCGCTCCATCCATCTGTCGTTATTTTTGCATCTTTACTAATATGTGTATGAAATATTTTCTCTAAANATTTTGAACTATAATCATCAATGATTTTAGCATAACCTCTTTCTGTTTTTCCTCTACGATATTCTAACGCAGTTACTAATCTTACTTTCTTTTCAGACTTGCTTCTTCCTTGTTCTCCTTTTTGTGGTGTTCCTATCTCAGACTCATCTACGTAAACTTCTTTTTCAAGTAGGAATTCCTCGCTGCTTTTCACCGCTTGCTGAACCTTTCGACGAAATAACCAGGCAACCATTTGCTTGACCCCGTGGCGTTCAGCTAACCAAATGCTACTTGCTCTTTTTTTACTTGTCGAAATATCATAAGCCATTTCAAAAGCTTTATCAATCCCGAATTTAACTTTGCGGAATAGAGTATTAGCGGTTGCGGATTCATCGTATCCACACTCACTACATCTTCGGTTAAAAGCCTTTCGACCTTCAGAATGTTTTGTCTTTTTACACTTAATACAAGTATAAAAATCACCCCATTTTTCATTTGACAAATAGATTAAGAATTGTTCTTTAGTGCCGAATTTTTCTTTGAAACCTTCTCTAGATAAACTCTTTAATATTTTCATATCCTTTGTTTTTTTAACAAAGAAACAATATGAGAACATAAGCAGTTTATGGTCTGTGATTTAAATAGGTAACCCTATTAAAAAGTTCGATTGATTGATATTGGGGCGAAAAATTTTTCGCCCGGTAACCATACCTCACCACTTACTTGTTAAGTAATTACGTAATCCCCTCTTGAGAGATATGTATCCAGTAGTTTTAACATTCAAGCCCAACTCCAACAACATCTAAAAACCTACAACGACAAAAAGCTTACAACAACATACCCATCGCAAAAAAAAAGCAAAACCCAATTGGCTTTGCTTTTTAAATTGTATTTAATATTCTACCCCAACAAAATCAAAACGTTAAACATTTATTGATTTTGAGAGAGAATAAATTAGCTACCTATATTATTATGTATAATTACTGTAGGAAAAGAGTCAATAACTGTACTACCTAAAGAATCTGTACCCCAATCAGTTCCACATTCATTGCCGTATTTCTCAATCCAAACAGAATCACAGACTTCTTTTTGGACAACTTCATAGGTTGTATAACATTGAACAAGGGGAAAACAAAAAATGATAGTATCAATTTCGCCTCCAGAACCTACAGTGTCAGTGCCCTGTTTAGATGAATCGCAAGTCAACACTGCAATCGAATCGTAAACAGTTTTACAAGTATAATCCCAGTAACCATAGTAATTACTGTCTGTAATTTCGGTAGAGTCATTTGTTTCATTTTCAAAGTTCTCTTCGTTTTCAGGAGCAAACTCATCTTCACATGAGACAAGAAATAAAGAAGAGATAACGGTTAGGCTTAATAAGATTTTTTTCATGGTATAAAGTTTGTTTGTTTTGAGTAAATTTAATCCAAAGACTAGGGCACAATTCAATCAAAAACCTAAATCCTTACCTTACCAAGGTAAAAAAAACTAATATAACACAATTAAAAAGGAGCTAATTAAAATAATAACACACTCGACCAATATATAATTCGCATTTAGGTTTAAGCTGTTAATTCAAATACAGTAATCTCTGGGCTTATCCCTACTCGTCCTGGGTAACCTACAAAACCTAAACCTCTGTTAACGTAAATTTTTTGATTTCCTTCTTCGTACAATCCTGCCCATTGTTTATATTTCCATTGTACAGGGCTGAACTTAATTCCAAAAGCCTCGATACCAAATTGCATTCC
>JGI24539J26755_10001560_pt1 | contig 10569 bp, 6 predicted proteins | sample NorSeaMetagenome_2_FD_26755 | JGI IMG/M metagenome (IMG submission 26755)
AGCAATCATGTCGATAATACAAGTAATCTTATATCTGCTAACTTAAATCTTGCTATTATTGATACAAGCAATCATGTTGATAATACAAGTAATCTTATATCAAATAGAATAAGTGATCTGGAAACCGATTTTATATCAGAAGAAGCTCATTCTAGTAATAGATTTATAGTACACCACATTTATAATAATGATTTACTTGTTAATGGTAATTTGACAATTAATAGTAATTTAATTGTTTTAGGCGAAGAAACAATATTAAATACAAATGTATATACGACGGAAAAATTAGAAGTTGAAAATAATAGCACAGGCGTATGTTTAAATATTATACAAAATGATATATTCAATGATATTTTTAACGTATCAAATAGCGTAAATGAAGTATTTACAATTATAAATAATGGCAATATTGGTATTGGTATTGCAGAACCAAACAATAAACTAGATGTTAAAGGGAATATTAATATTGTATCTAATGAAAATAATTATATATATACTATTGATGGTCGCGATATTATTAAAGAAACAAGTAATTACATATCTAATACAAGTAACCTTATATCTACTAACTTAAATCTTGCTATCTTTGATACAAGCAATCATGTTGATAATACAAGTAACCTTATATCTACTAACTTAAATCTTGCTATCTTTGATACGAGTAATTATATAGATAGAACTATAAACAATCTAATATCTGCCAATTTGAATTCCGCAAGTGAAGATACCAGTAATTACATATATTCTACAAGTAATCTTATATCTACCAACTTAAATCATGCTATTATTGATACAAGCAATCATGTTGATAATACAAGTAATCTTATATCTACCAACTTAAATCATGCTATTATTGATACAAGCAACCATGTTGATACAACTAGTAATCTTATATCTACAAACTTAAATCTTGCTATTTTTGATACAAGCAATCATGTTGATAATACAAGTAATCTTATATCTAATAACTTAAATCTAGCTATATTTGATACAAGCAATCATGTTGATACCACAAGTAATCTTATATCTAATAACTTAAATCTAGCTATCTTTGATACAAGCAATCATGTTGATACCACAAGTAATCTTATATCTAATAACTTAAATCTAGCTATCTTTGATACAAGCAATCATGTTGATAATACAAGTAATCTTATATCTGCTAACTTAAATCTAGCTATTATTGATACAAGCAATCATGTTGATAATACAAGTAATCTTATAGCTACCAACTTAAATCTAGCAATCTTTGATACAAGCAATCATGTTGATAATACAAGTAATCTTATATCTACCAACTTAAATCATGCTATTATTGATACAAGCAATCATGTTGATAATACAAGTAATCTTATATCTGCTAACCTAAATCTTGCTATTTTTGATACAAGCAATCATGTGGATACCACAAGTAATCTTATATCTGCTAACTTAAATCATGCTATTATTGATACCAGCAACCATGTTGATACAACTAGTAATCTTATATCTACAAACTTAAATCTTGCTATTTTTGATACAAGCAACCATGTTGATACAACTAGCAATCTTATATCTACAAACTTAAATCATGCTATTTTTGATACAAGCAATCATGTTAATACTACATGCAATCTTATATCAACTAACTTAAATTTAGCTATTTTTGATACAAGCAATCATGTTGATAATACAAGCAATCTTATATCTGCTAACCTAAATCTAGCAATCTTTGATACAAGCAACCATGTTGATACAACTAGCAATCTTATATCTGCTAACTTAAATCTAGCTATTTTTGATACAAGTAATCACGTGGATACCACAAGTAATATCATATCTGCTAACTTAAATCATGCTATTATTGATACCAGCAATCACGTGGATACCACAAGTAATCTTATATCTACCAACTTAAATCATGCTATTATTGATACAAGCAACTATGTATTGCAAACTAAATTTGAATTCTCGCAAGGTATGGTTATACAAACAAAACACAATACTTACACTGATATGGAAATTCGTGATGGGAACGATTGGGTACCGGTTAATAATAATATAACTAATGGTTTTATAATATCCATAAAACCAGCCGACGTAACATCTAAAATTCTTGTATCCATGTCATGTCATATAGGTATGGAATATTCGTCGGATTCAAGATGGTGGGGATTAAAATTATATAGAAAGATAGGTAATGGTAGTTGGAATGAATTATCTGGTGCGAATGGTACAAAAACAGGTATTGGGTCTGATAGTGTAAATGGGTCTGGATGTTGGATATCTCATAATTTAGGTGCTGAATCAAGTATATATTCTCATTCTATAACAAATGTTTCAGGTTCTTATCAAGATGAACCACAAACACTTGATACCGTATATTACACTATATATTGGAAAAACAAGGTTGGAGAATTGAATAGTGGCTTATTATTTTTAAATAGGTCAGAAAATATGTATAATATAAATTATCCTGCACCCTCATCAAGTTGGACAGCTGTGGAAATATGGAATAAAGGGAATACTTATGAACCACCATCACAAAGCAATCAAATACAAATTAATACAGAATATAATAGCGTTGGTATAAATACATCTCCTTCTACTAATTCGCACAAATTGACAGTAAATGGTAATATTAATTTACTAAACGGAACATATAATATTGATGGACAAAACGTAACACAAGATTCTTCTAATTATACTCAAAATACATCAAATACATTAATAAACAAGCTTAATGATTTATTGGCGAGGATAGAGATATTAGAAAGCGCATAATTTAATTGTATATAATTAATATAAGATATTAAATAGAGTGATATATAAAAGATGAATTATAATATATTAGAATTTGATTCATCGAATATTAAGATATTAAATGATATAGAAACAATATCTGGAAAAATCAAAGTAAATGGTGTTGATAAATTTCAAGAAACTTCTAATTTTATTATATCAACATCAAATATATTATCAACAAAGGTTAATACACTTGACAATACTGTATTAGATACAAATTCTAAAATAAAACCAAGCGTATTACCAAAATCTACAACAACTGAATTCGGTGCTGTTATAGTAGATGGAACTACGATTACTATTGATAGTGCAACTGGTGTAATTAGTGGTAGTCAATCGGTAGATTTAAGTAATTATGCAACAAAAGAATATGTAGATGGTATTTCGTCGGGATTAACTTTTAAAGATAATGTAAAGGTCGCGACTGTTGGTATTTCATCATTATCTGGATTAAATGATATTGATGGAGTAGGTGTTATTACGGGTGATAGAATATTTGTGTTTAGTCAAACAAATGAAGCAGAAAATGGTATTTATATTGCTAGAAGTGATAGAAATAGTGAAAATGAAGTACAGCTATGGACAAGAGCAACAGATTTTAATATAAATGAGAATATAACAAGCGGATCTTTTATATTTATTACAAATGGTGAGATTAATGGTAATACGGGTTATGTTTGCAATATAAGTTCTGCAATAAGTAATGTTGGCACAGACCCAATTACATTTTCTAAATTTTCAAGTGCAGGACAAATATATGCTGGCGATGGTATTTTAAAAAACGGCAATAAACTATCGCTGAAAGCTAAAACAGATGGTGGAATTGTAGTTGATACCACAGGTGGTTCTATTAATTTAAGTCATGGCGCAATAGTCGGTAACCTTCCCATTAGCAAAGGAGGTACGGGAGCAGCAAATTTAAATAAATTAATAAAATTGGGTGAGCATACGACAGGTAATTATGTTGAAAATATTACGTCAGGTAATGGTATTTCTATTATTTCTATTATAGACGCCGATGGTGAAAAATCAACAATAAATTTATCTGTTGATGCAAAAGCGAATAGTGGATTGTCATTTGATACCGATAATAAACTAGAATTAGATTTGGCAGCAACAAGTATATCTAGTATATTAGGGCAAACAAATGGTGGTACTGGTTCAACATCATTAAATACAGATATAATTACAGAAGGTACTAGTAATAAATTTATAGTTAATAATTTATATAATGCACCATTAACAGTTTCTGGACATATTTTACCATCACAAAATGAAGTATACAATTTAGGTTCACCTACACATAAATGGAAGTCTTTATATGTTGCTTCAGATACTATTCATATTGGAGACACACAGTTATCAGCAGGAGCCGATGGTGGTATTGAAATGTCTTCAATTAGTTTCGCAGATAAAATAAATAAAATAACATCAAACGAATTACATTCATTAATAGGTATTAATAAAAATGTACAAGAACAAATAAATGAACTCAATTTAGATAATATTACTGACGGGACTTCAAATAAATATATAATAGACGACCATTATAATGGTACTATATCAGTGGCTTCAAATTTTAATGTTGGCAAATATTTTTCAACAGAAAATCCAAATGGTAATTTGTACGTATATGGTGATATGACAATTGAAGGTAATATTAATACAGTAAGTCCTTTAATTACACAATATCATAGGCACTTATCAAATTATAATATTGGATATACCGATATTACAAATGTGGATGATACTTCAAATAGGCCAAGTATTAAAATAGAACATAATGTTGGCTATTCAAATATTATGGAAATATCTTGTAAGGGAGATGATGGTGTTTTTATAATAACATCAAATGGAAATATTGGTATAAACAAGCTTGAACCAATGGAAAAAATAGATATTGATGGAAATATTTTGTGTTCTGGAACAATAAATGGTATAACTTCAACGGAATTATCACATTTGAATAACATAGATTATAATATTAAAACAAGAATTGATTCTAATAATATTAATCAATCCAATTATGTATTATCTACATCAAATATCATAAGCAATGATATAATTAGAATAGATAGTAATAGTTCTAATTATACTAAAAACTCTTCAAATACTTTATTTAATCATACATATTTATTAGATCAAAATACTTCTAATTATATTGCCACAATTAAATCGTCAATGGATAACGAACATTCATCAAATTATATAAAATCAACATCAAATATAATTATTAATAGAATAACAGATTTAAATGTTGATAATATTGCCAATGGCACAACAAATAGATATATTGTAGATAATATATATTCAGGCGATTTAACAGTTTCGGGTGATTTTGCAATAAATGGAATAGATACAAAAATTAATTCTGCTTTATATTCATCAAATTTATTAAAAATAGTAAATAGTTCTGCAAATACAGCTCTAAGCGTAAACCAATATGACAAGGATAATGATGTATTTAATGCTTCAAATTTAGATGAAGAAATATTTAAAATTAAAAGCAATGGAAATATAGGTATCGGAACTAATCCTGGTAAAAAATTAGAAGTATCTGGCGATATTAAAACAAGTGGTGATATTATATTTTCAGGCAAATTATATCAAGGCGATGAAGAGTTTATTACATCATATTGGTTAAGATCACAAGATGGAACGGAAGTATCCATAACAAGTAATGTAACTATTACGGGTGAATTAATTACTTCAAACTTAACAGTTCATGGAACAACAACAACTTTAAATACAGATTTATATGCAACAGAACAAGTAGATATACAAAACAGTACTGATGGAGAAGTAGCATTAAATGTTACGCAAAATAACAGTACAAGCGATATAGTTAATTTTTCAAAAGATTCTACGCGAATATTTACTATTAATAATGATGGTAAAGTTGGTATCGGGACAGCAGCTCCATCGGTATCTTTACATATTTTAGATACAGGTGGTATTATAATACCGGTTGGCACAAAAGCACAAAGACCATCTGATGTAAAGGGTACAATAAGATATAATGATGATACAAGTCAATTTGAAGGTTATGGGACTGGATGGGGATCTCTTGGTGGCGTTAAGGACACAAGTGGAGATACATATATTAGTGCACAAGGCACCGATCCATTAGAAGTTACAAATCAATTGAGTTTTTATTCAGATGGAGTTAACAGAATGCTAATAGATAGTAATGGTAATATAGGTATTGGGACGGGGGCGGCAATAACAGCACCAGATTCAACATTACATGTTGGTGGAGATATTAATTTCACAGGAATATTAAAACAAAATGGCTCTGCATTTCAATCGTCATATTGGGAAAAAGCAGGAAATAATAAATTATATTATACCGCAGAAAATGTAGGTATAGGAACTACTAATCCAGCACACAAATTACATGTAAATGGTGGAAATATAGTAGTTACAAGTGGAAGAATAGGTATAGGAACTACTAATCCAACACAANAAATTACNNGTANNNGGTCAAATTATAGCAACNNATAAAATCACATCTTTTTATTCNGACGAAAGGCTTAAAACTGATATAGAATTAATACCCGAACCTCTTAATATTATAGAACAACTNAATGGATTTTATTATAAAGCGAATGAATTAGCAGAGTCTTTTGGAATAGAAACCAANAAAAAAGAGATTGGCCTAAGTGCACAGGAAGTCAATAAAGTATTACCCGAACTAGTAGATTTAGCTCCATTTGATACAATAAGAGACGAAAACGATAATATAGTATCTAAATCGGGAGAAAATTATTTAACTATTTCATATGAAAGATTGATGCCTGTAATAGTAGAATCAATAAAACAATTAAATAATGAAATAAAATTATTAAAAGAAGAAAATCAGCACTTGAAAGAATCTATAAAAAAGATGTCTTAATCAAATGTTAACAAACATTTTGTTTTTATGATATCATGATTGATGTTATTATTAACTTTTTGCTTACATGAATTATTTTCAATCATTTTTTTATAAATAGTATCATAATTATTTATGGCATATGTAATTATGTTATTATTGAATATCCATCGAAAAAAGTTAAGTTGCCCAACAGTTGTTTCAATATAATCGGACTTATCATCATTAATGAAAAAAGTTATTCGGTGATGTCTCCTAAATGAATCAAAGTTAAACTTACTATATGATTTTAACTGGGCGCGATAATCTTGATATAAATTAATTTTACGAATATTTTTAATAAATTCTTTTGAATCATCGGGATAATCTTCATAAATGTTTTTATTATCATCGATCCAATAATATATATTATTACTTTTAGAATAATGAGTAACAAGCCATTCAATTATACGCAATGATAATTTATGATTTCCATTTATAATATTCTTTAATAGGGTTTTATATTTATGATTTTTATTATAAAAATCTGTTAATGATGATAATAATAGGTTTTGACCTAAATCACACATATCTTAAATATTATTTATAGCATATTCTTTAAGTAATAAAAAAACAAGATTAAAATTAATATGATGATGAGGCGCCTATTTCTAGGGAATTCTGGCGTAAATCGGGTTCAATGGTACTTATTAACCATGGTCCTACCGCATTTTGAGGATTCGGTATTTCAGATCTTAATTGTAAATTGGCATTTCTTAGCGATTGGCCTACGGTATTTACACCTACGTGATATCCAGCGGTTAAATAATTTTGATCACCAACATTTCCACCACCCGATGGATTTATGCGAGCCCACTTACTATCAGCGGCATCCTTTGGTAATAAATCATCGGCGGTTAATCTATCTCTGGGATAGCAAGCTTGCATATTTTGCGAATCATCTTCTTGCATATCATAAGAAGCGAATTGTCCATCGCCTCCTTCGGAATTCATTGATGCGCCCGAATCTTGACCTTGTTGTAAGTTTTGATTAAAAACTTCATTGCCTCTTGGGTCAGAGGCAGCATAGTCACCTATACCAGCAGAAGCCATGGACGGATCACGTTGCATATTGTCAACATCAGCTACCGAACCTCTACTATTGGCAAACTTTTCATAGTAAAAAGGCTCGGGAATATTTCCATTACCTGGCATTCCGTTCATTCCCGTTGAACGAGGATTATTACATTTGGAATTATAGGTTAATAATAATAATAAAGATAAAAGCAGTAAAATTGCTATTGAAAACGATATAACTACACTTTTATTAGCACCCATATTTATTTATACTATATATATCTATCTATTATTTACAATAGATTATATTTAAAATATTATTTATAATAACCTATTTATTTTTTCTTCCTGTAATATTAATAACTCATTGATATTACCTAAAATATTATTCATATCTTTTGTATTTCCATTATCCTTATCTTTAAATTTATTAGCAATATTATAGTAATCACTTTTATACTCTTCAATTATCTTATTATATTGACTAATTTTTATTTTTGTGTTTTTATCTAATTTTTTTATTCTATAATCTATTTTTTCAATAATATCATCTATATAATGCCATTCATTGCTATCATTCTGCATTTCTGTTACATCAAGCGACTTAATCAACCATTTATTTGAAGTATATTCACTATAAAAATATAATCCCATATATTCCATCGATAAATTGATAATACTTTTTTTATAATTATTATTTTCTTTTAATATTTTTATTAGTTTATCAACATCATTTATAGCATTGTTATTATAATTTATATTATTAAAATCTTTATTTGTTAATATTACATTTATTGTTTTTGTCTGATCACAAAAACTCTTAGTATATAACTCTTTAACGTCTGTTTCATCTAAACTTTTATTAAACCACGAAGATGATTGTTTTAATATATCATTTTCTATATTATTATCAAAATTTATCAACTCATTTATAGTCTCGTTATTCGTTTCTTGTGATAAAAATAATGTTAAACTATATCCTCTACCATTCAATAATTTTTTGATACCTTTGATTTTAACATCCGTAATTGATAGTCTAATAATATCCTTTGATAAGGATATAAATTTATTATCTTTTTTATACGGAGTTTTTAACATATCCTTATCCTTTATAATTATGTTAGACACTTTTTTATATGGATATTTTACAAACGAAAATAATTAATTAATTTTATATGGAGTACTATTAATAATATTAGAATTAGGTTTACTTGTTAAAAACATATCCGTGGAAGCATGTGGTATTAATACTTTTTCTAATATATTTTTAAAAATTTCTTTTGATGTTTTATTTATTTTTTTTGTGTTACATTCTATCATTATATCCATTAATATTTTTCTCATACTTATAACTTTTGTATCACATTGCCCAAGGGGCAAATCATAATAATCGCCCCAACCATAACTTTTTGATAAAAATGCGTGGATTATACGATAATAATCTTGGGTAATTTTATTCTCATTTTGTTTTAACTTAGCGGCTGTACTAATATTTTTAGATAAGCCGAAATCATATATCATCATATTATATCCACATGCTTTCAAATAGTATTTTTTACCATTAAATTCATATTCATAATAACCTTTTTCATTATTCTTTTGATATAAAAAGTTTCCGTGATGAGCATCATTATGAACATAACCTACTAAATTTTGAAATGTTCCTATTGATATAAATACTTGAAATAATAAGTTTAACATTAAATCTGTATTACCAGCCACATCGCGGTTTTTTACTAATGTTTTCAAATCCCCGTGCGCCAATTCATTAATAGAAACTAATTTTAGTCTCGGGGGCATAATTATTTTATTACCCTCGTGATTTTTTATCACAGTACTATTACATATAGCGTGTTTATGAACGGCGGCAAAATGCTTAGATTTTTTGGTAATTAATAATTTATCGGTTATTAGTCTCATCAACTTGATTTCTTGTAAATTATCTTTTGATGCCGCCATGACTTTTGATATAATTGAATAGCCACCCAAACCATCCTTTATATTTGAAAGATATATAGCGCCAAAAGCACTTTCCGTACCTATTTTTTTTACCAAATCAATTGTATTTTTAATTGTATATCCTTTTACACCATCTTTAAATATCTTTGTTTCTAAACAATCATCATCACTTATGCTCTTTAAACGCGCTTGTAAATATTTTGAAAACTTAACTCGGTTATCAAGTGTAAATTTATTTACAATTAATTTATTTTTAAGAAAACGTTGAATACGATTTGCTTTTGAATTTTTCTTTGAAATAGAATTTCTCGATACTTCAACAGCCTCGGGAGTTTTAGATTCAGCTTTAATAACATCTTTTAAAAAAACTTTTTTAGATATACTTTTGGGTTTTTTTGATAATTCTTTTGCTACCTTCGCTACCTTCGCTACTTTTGCTACTTTTGCTACCTTCGCTACCTTCGCTACCTTCGTTTTTTTTTTTAAAACAACAACGGGCACGCCCTGTATTTTTTTAACTTCATAGTAGTCTTTTGATCCTTTCCTTGGAGAACACCATTTACTCTTACCTTGATTATATATTTTTAACGCGTCAGTATATTTCATTGTATTTACTACTATTATAATAGGAAATTATTACTTATTACAAATATCACAAAAATGTCTTTTTATACGGACGATGATAATAAAGATGATATAAATAATAATATAATAAATATATTAATAGAATATATCAAGGACGAACTATTGAAATCAAATATACGATATGAAATAGTTAAACCTATTCTAATTTACTTACTATATTATTTGATACCATTTATACTATTTATTATATTTATGAATTTTATATCAACAATAATAGCAATATGTATTGTATTTAAATATTTATTATAAAA
>JGI24539J26755_10001561_pt1 | contig 10566 bp, 8 predicted proteins | sample NorSeaMetagenome_2_FD_26755 | JGI IMG/M metagenome (IMG submission 26755)
TATTTGATTGATATAAACTATGTTACGACGATTAGATCGTAATAATAAAAATCTTCCAGGGACCGAGCAAACAGTGTTAAACGTGATTACGTGGGTCCGTTCCCGGTGTATCGGCATTAATTAAAACATGATGAAACTGAGGGTACGACTACTACGTACGTCTATTTATTGGTTGCTTGGTCTGATGGACATGTCTAATCATCAAATGTGAATGATTCGAGTTATATTACATAAATGTCCTCACGTATCAGTAAACACTCATGCACAAATGTTCAACACGTGACTCAAGAAAATTGGTTCATTTCGTCCAATGGAAGGGACCAACTATATGTAACGCTAAATCAACGTTCCTGAGTTAACGATGTCGAAAATTGAGACAATGTAAGAGACAAATAGACCTTCGACCTTGATTAACGATACCAGGTGGGTAGGCACATTTTTTCCAAAGGATCCCGCCGACCGGATATGCCGAATATGATTGCTTAAGTGCCTCCCTTGATGAATGACCGGGGTTTTTGACTCAGAAATGACGCGGTCGGCTGGTTCGGGACTTAAGTCCTTTGACTGTCCAGAATTTGATCGATGCAGCTTCGATGAAGAAGTGCACATAGTTTACGGTTTGAAGCTGAGTTTTCATCGATGCTCGGTCAACTTCGACGTCGACCACCGCCTCCTAGAGAGACGCGCTTGCGACGTGCTTCGTACAGAAGTGGCGTGCGAGTGAGGACGACGCGTACGTGCACGCCAAGCGCAACGATAAGGACGTGCCGCGGAACAGTCGTACTCCAAAGAACGGGAAGCCGTCGCACAGCGTTGTATCAGAAATATCGAACTGACGACCAATCAGAAGACGTATAACGATCACGCGGCGAAGAAAAGTCGGGTTGGAATAGCGCTAACGTGACTTAAGTTCTTATTAAGTTGAGTTTATTACGTGGGATGTAGTTTAAGACTGATTAATATTTTATGACGGTCTGTGACTCAGGAAACCGAAATCCCGAAATTAAGTCCGAATACAACATGTCAATTAAAATTCATGTACCCTCGTAAGTTAACAAATGTGAATTAATTGAGTTATATTACATATATGCCTCACACGTATGAGTAAACAATAGTAAACATTTATTCAAATATATGTAACGCTAAACCAACGTTTCTGAGATGTCGATGTTGATGATCGATGTCGAAATTTATGACAACATTTTTTTTTTCCAATGTTTTTCCAATGGATCCCGTAAGATCGTCTTTGCCGAATAATTCCTGGCAGGATTTTTCTTCATCGACTCGCGAAATCGGTCACCAGAGAGTGCCACGTCATTTCCTCAACAATAGTCTATCTTGAGTCATTCCTTGCCTCACAAATCACCGACACAAAGGAGGTTGAAGCACAGCGAACAATGACATCCTTAATGGCTGCTTCGGGAGCAGCACACCGTACTTTCACGCCAAATGCACACTCTCGCGTTTCGGCGGTATATCGTTATGCCGGCCCCGCGGCCGAACGCAAGCTCGGCGCTGCAATGGTGGCGGCCGCATCGAAGTTTGGCAGTCAGCATCAAGCGGAAGTCAGGGCGGCGCTCTCAGAGGACATATCTTCTCCTGCGCGGCGTGATGTTCTAAGGATAGCCTTACTCGGGGTAAGTTAAGAATCGAAGACACCGTTGTCTCCATATCAACTTCGGATCGGATGTGCTGGCTCTTTTCTAAGCAACGTTAAGCTGACACGTCTCTTCTGACCCTGCAGGCGGCCACCTGGTTACCCTCAAACGCTGCCTCGGCGGCAGATGATCAGGGTGTGGCCTCTTCACGCATGTCTTACTCTCGCTTCTTGGTATGTATTACCCCTCGCCAACTTGCCAAATAATTCACACGAGGCATCCTCCCAAGACTCGGACCAAGGTAGATCTTCGTTAGGACCTTCGACTTATCCCAACCTCTCCCTGAATACTTTGTAGGAGTACCTTGATATGGGCCGAGTAAAGAAGGTTGACCTGTACGAAAACGGCACTATTGCTATTGTCGAGGCAGTCTCCCCCGAACTTGGCAATCGTGTGCAACGCGTACGTGTCCAACTTCCTGGCACTTCATCTGAACTCCTTAGCAAATTCCGCGAAAAGAATATTGATTTCGCAGCACACACAAACGCTGAAGATGGTTCAGCTGTGTTTCTCAACCTTTTAGGAAACCTAGCATTTCCTCTTCTGCTTGTCGGTGGTCTTTTCCTTCTGACACGTCGCAATCAAGGCAATGGCGGCGGCATGCCTGGTGGCATGGGAGGTCCTGGGGGTAACAATCCAATGGCCTTCGGGAAATCAAAGGCTAAGTTCCAAATGGAGCCCAACACTGGTGTTACCTTCGACGATGTCGCGGGTGTCGATGAGGCGAAAAATGACTTCATGGAAGTTGTAGAATTTCTGAAGCGGCCGGAAAGGTTTACTTCCGTAGGTGCCAAAATACCCAAAGGGGTTCTCCTTGTTGGACCTCCTGGTACCGGAAAGACACTTCTAGCTAAGGCCATTGCTGGCGAGGCAGGTGTCCCATTCTTTTCGATATCTGGATCTGAGTTTGTCGAGATGTTTGTCGGTGTTGGTGCTTCACGCGTGCGCGATCTATTTAAGAAGGCAAAAGAAAATGCACCCTGCATCGTTTTTGTCGATGAGATTGACGCTGTTGGTCGGTCCCGCGGAACTGGTATTGGCGGGGGCAATGATGAACGTGAGCAGACCCTCAATCAGCTGCTGACTGAGATGGATGGTTTCGAGGGCAATACTGGTGTGATCGTTGTCGCGGCAACCAATCGCGCTGACATCCTTGACCCTGCGCTTCTCCGCCCTGGTCGTTTCGACCGCCAAGTCACTGTCGACGTGCCTGACGTCAAAGGGCGCATTGAAATTTTGAAGGTTCACGCTAAGAACAAACGTCTGACTGCAGACATTGACATTGAAACGATTGCGAAACGCACCCCAGGATTTTCCGGCGCAGATCTTTCGAATTTACTCAACGAAGCGGCAATTCTCACCGGGCGTCGAGGCAAGGATGCCATCAGCTTGGTTGAGATTGATGACTCCGTCGACCGTATTGTCGCAGGGATGGAAGGAACGCGGATGACCGATGGTAAAGCAAAATCACTTGTCGCGTATCATGAAGTTGGCCATGCGATATGTGGCACCCTGACCCCAGGGCACGATCCTGTACAGAAAGTTACCCTCGTTCCCCGTGGGCAAGCGAAGGGTCTCACATGGTTCATTCCAGGGGAGGACCCTTCCCTTATTAGTAAACAACAAATATTTGCTCGCGTGGTGGGAGCCCTCGGGGGCCGCGCCGCTGAAGAGGTCATTTTCGGGCATGCTGAAGTCACGACGGGTGCATCAGGTGATCTCCAGCAAGTTGCAAACATGGCGAAACAAATGGTTACCACTTTTGGCATGTCTGATGTTGGTCCCTGGGCCTTGAATGATCCATCATCCCAAGGAGGGGATATGATCATGCGTATGATGGCACGAAATGCCATGTCTGAAAAACTTGCTAATGACATAGATGTTGCTACCAAGCGGATCGCAGACGAGGCATACGTTGTGGCTCTGCAGCAAATTAAAGACAACCGGGAGGCTATCGATGTCATTGTTGAAGAACTCCTTGAAGCAGAGACAATGACTGGTGAGAGATTCCGAGAGATTCTTGAACAGTATGTCCCCATCCCGGAGGAAAATATTCCCAAGGAAATCGCAATGGTTTGACACATTATGCAGGAGAGGAGAATCTCCAAAGAATCTTGACGGCGCGCGATTACATCTCTTTATTCGCAACTTGGCAAATGCCCATCATGCGATTTACGGGGCGAAGTGAGATGTGGTAGTCATAGTATTGTACAGAAACAGCAAGGCGATGCAAGAATGTCAGAAACGCTCGACAACGCTTGTATTTTCAATGATCACACTGTCGCGCCCCTATCATCCATGCACTTCTCAACTTCCAATGCAAAAGGATGGAAATATTCTGTTCTGCCTTCAGTTTCTTTCAAAACGCAATTGCGTCTGACAACACCGACCCCGCCATGATCATTACTGTACTCACAGTGCCTGGTTTCACGTGGATGCTATCACAACCTCATAATTTATACAAGGGTTCGATGCCAAGAATGTGCAAAGCTCTTCTCAAAGAAATCGCAGTGCCCTGGCAGAGGATAAGACGTGTTGTCTCGTCATCGCTTCCTATCACCTACATGAAGCTCACACTTGCTCACACTTGTCCTTTATTTGACAAAAAAAAGCTTGTCTGTGTTTCACAGATCATTCGATAGCTCACCTTGCAACAGCTGTAAAATTCGTTGAAGGACACACACAGATTGTACGCATAATCACAAAGGCGTGAAGGCAGCAGCTCCTGAAATTCAAGCTCTTGATGAGATTCCAGATTCCGATGTAGTGAGTATCAAGTAGGCTTACTTGAACTAAGGAATCTAGCGCATCGGGGAGCTTGAGGATGGCTATTGCGAGTGCTCTCTCCTTCTCATTTTCTAGAGTCTGCAATGAATGCCGGGAAACTCAAAAACGAAAATCACAAACACTTGTAACAAGACAACAATACATTTTCATCTACATCAAACTTTTTGAGATCCTGAACCGTAGTGTTGATGTTCTTGAGAGAGCCTGCCAACATTTTTAGAAATTGTTTGATCCCACCTTGTCTTCTGAACGAGATAAAATTGATGAAACTCGGGCGTGTGTATATAGTAAATACACTGCCGTATTTCCCTGGACAAAACACAGTACGCGTCAATGTCTTGGGAGCGAAGGTGTACAAAAAAAAAATGTTGACCTTCATATCAAGCATGCGGTCATACGAAAATGTATAGTTTGTCAAGCTGCCGATGAAGGACTTTTGTAAGATTCTTGCTCGGGAAACATACTGGTTTAGCACAGTCACGACATACCGATTATTCTGAAGGTCTGAGTATTTGATTGCAGCCATGCCTGAGTCGATTGCTAATCAGAGGATGAGAAATTCAATAATTGATATCACGTTTACCCATAATTCGCGCAGCCTCCTTTCATGAAGGTCAATCGGCAAAAGATTATTGTGATACAGAGTAAATGTCGTTGTTCAGCGATATATGTTGAGTCTGGTTGCACACCTCAATATCATCAGCGGCGAGGTTAGTTCCCCTCGCTTGCAAGGTTTTCAAACATCTTGTCTGGGCTTCATGGAGTAGTGCTTTCAGAGGCACCGTATCTCCCGATCGGGTCCTGAATCGTTTGCCATTTTCATCCTATTTGAACACCATTAAGCTCAGTGCTTTCTTAAACTATAGATGTTTATACCAGGACAAGTCCGAAACCAACATGGTCTACACGAACGCTTTGTTTCTCCTGCTTTACAGTTGACAGTTATTAAAAGCCTTGAAAACAAGCAATGCCAAAATTACATCATCCAATGTCAGCCAGCCAGCTTTCTCTGCCGCATCAAATACAGCCTCAAAGTGCTGTAGAGATAATATTTAAGGATGCCGGCGAGGCAGTAGAGATTGACTGATACACAACCTTGCCCTGCCCGACATCTGTTACATATATGACCCATTGTGCATTCAACTTCGTCACTCGCTGAGAGTTCGTAGACAAAGGCACTCATTTATCTGTTGTCAACTGAAATCAAAACAAGCACACCTGCCAAATCGCAGCCAAATCAGTCGAAGCATAATTAAATCCGCCATCACTCTTTCTGCAAATCAGCGGTGGGTCATCCTCACTTCCAAATATGCACAGGGCGCCATCGTTTTCAACAGCTATGTTCTTATCAACAAGATCGTTGAGAACAATGGGTATTATGTCGTTATAGTAACTTTCTCCTCTCTCAATGAGTGAAATGCCAAGCATTCTGTATATGTCTTCAAACTCTTTGCGGCTTATCTGAAAAAACGATGATAAATCTCAGGGAGGTTGTCGCAACCACTAGGAGGAGATAAACCTCGCAGATCTCCTTCCACATGCGTGTCATTGCAGGGTCTCCACTTTGGAGCTTCACAACTGCCAGTTGCGATCTCTCCTGTGAAATGTTTGAAAAGTTTACGAGCTTCATTTTCCCCCAAGAAAGTGAGACAACCTTGAATTCTTCATCTTTGTCAAAGCGAAGTTTTGACTCCTGAAAGAAAAGGGTGAGCGCCGAGGGGGAGAGAAGAGAGCACAGGTCAACTTTATAAAATGCTTGAAGATCTTTGATTTCGTATCCACCGAAAGTCGCATTGTCTTCCAGATGCGTGAGCAGCATACCAAATTGCGTCCCCCAGTCACCAACATGGTTCAACCTAAGAAATTTGATTTGAAGGTGAGGCAAAACCGATTTATAAGAGCCTAAAACATGTCGATTTGAGATGAACATACCGTACGACGTCTACTCCTAAGGACTCAAGAGCACGGCAGATCGTTTCACCAATAATAGTGCTTCTCAAGTGGCCGACGTGCATTTCCTGCACAAATTATGCATGTTCATGAGAAACAATGAGAAGAGGTTGTTGAGGAGTTAGCCCTGACTTTTGCGATATTCGGGGAAGAGTAGTCAACCACTGCCCGTTTGGGCAGCGCATTTTTCGCAGACTGTGCGAATGACGCTTTTCCGTCTATATCAGAGAAGAAAGTCAGTTATCCAGCCCGCAGAAATATTTTCTAAGACCACCTGAGTCTTGAATCAACATTTGTACCCGGCTGGCAAGTATGGATGTGGAAAACGAAACGTTGATAAACCCAGGACCGGCGACACTTGCTTCTTCAAAAAGCCCGTTGCTGTCCGGTAGTTCCTAGGTATGGAATTTTTAGCACAAGAACATCACAAAGTTCTACAAGACTTGACAGAGCTAACCTGGATGATTGTTTCAGCCAGAGATCGGGGACTTGCGAACCTAGTACTCCCTTGGCGTTTTAGCTCAGAAAAGATTGACATCGCGCTATTGCACTGATGAAATAGCGTACTCGGTACCGAGGCGTAATCATTGAATCACGAATACGAAATACCTGATAGTCTCCCATGATTTGATTGGAGCATTCTGTGACATTGACATCAACACCGATTTCGCCCAGCAAAGCAGCCTTAGTTGCCTCGTTGAACGCAGCTTTCACGACAGCACGAAGGCCAACGCCTGGGGGTCGGGTTAGATACCTTGAGTGTCAAAGAGCGGCGGGGCAAACATCACCAAAAATGAGCATCGCAGTATATTTGTGGTGTGAGCGCACCGCTGCTAATGTGATCCAAGCCAGGAGATCCACCGAGAGCCGCACAAGTACGCGTTCCAAGCTCACGATGAATTGCTGAAGACGTGAGGCCAAGCTTCCGTCGCAGGTTATTGCTCTTCTTCGAAAAGTTCACTGCTAGTGACGAGTGTGCACCGCAAAGGTGCAAACCACGTGACGCGCAAACAAAACCGAACCCCATGCTATAAATGGTCACGACCAAATATGATCAAGCCGGGCGATATTCCAATCTGCTTCCTCGGCAATATTTATCGAAGAAAAGCGCTTCTTCTAATATTTATCCTTCGAACGAAGGTATGGCATATATATGTATGTAGATAGAAACTTGTACGAAGCCTTATTTTTTATCATCGAATCCTGCATCACAATAAATAAAGTTATTAAACTACATGTAATATATGATATCTTCATTATTATTCTATTCGAACGAACGAAATAAACCTTACGAAGGTATTTATACTTATTCTATATTTATATATTATGCTATTGCTTTATTTATTACGTAGCACATCAGCTTTATTTGTGGCCAGAAATCGCCAATACCTTCGTAATAAATAATCGCCCACGCCTTACCTGAAACTCTCACCGGAATTTGCANAAAAAATACTTTAGTGCCAAATTCCGGTCAGTGAGTTTCTGGTCAGATTTAACTAACTCTTAAAGATATCAATATTTAATATATTCATCGTAAAAGGTTNGTTATAAGGNCATGGGTGACGTAATTATTTAAAAACCAACCTTTTNGAAAATCAGACTGTTTGCTGAGGGAATTACTCTCGCACACTCGCGGAGAAATGCAGCCCACGTGTTTGCTCTGCACAAAATAAAACCCTGGTTTTCCCGTTGCCCTCGAACCGCGCTTCAAAGTTGTCGAGCGAATTTTGAAAATTCGTTTTGAAGGCGCAAGGATCCGCCATCGTGTTTGGTTCCCCGGGGCGCGCGGACTGCTCGATGGCGAGGGCATGAATCGCAAATCCGCTCGACAACTTTGTCGGACTCCTCGAAAGCTGTCCGAGGATGTACAAAAATCTGGTGAAGGTCAAGGCTCGAAAAAGTTATTTCTCCGCGAGTGTGCACGAACACTCCCGTGAGCAAATAGTTTGATTTCCAAAACACCGGTTTATTTAGTTTAATTATTAATTCATATAATTATATATAATTATTACCTTCGAAGGTAATAAATATAGCACTATGGTTAAATTCAATTAAATAATTACGTCACCCCTGTCCTTAATACCTCGAACGAAGCCTTACCTTCGGGTAATAAAGATGGTGCGGGGTAATAAATTTATTGGATCTAGGGTGGCCAACACATGGCTGGCTTGACTTGGGGACTATCTCTTTCTATGATCGATTGTCTCCGGGCTTGTCTCACGAAAATACCACTTATTTTCGAGTAAGTCATTGCACACCTCCTCGTCATGCTAAGGTGGTTGACATCCAAACGACCCGTGCCAAAATCTAAAGCGTGGAACAGTTTCCACGAACACAGACGTGCGTGGCTAGATGTGAATTTCGATGTAGGAGGAAGATGAGTGGATGTTTTGCTGTTTGCGTAAGGCGGTTCAATCTCAAACCGAACATACTGGAGTTTAGTTAATATGGTACTTTTTTACTTTTTATGGTGCCCTCATCGATCTTTGGCCCAAGGGAGTGAAAGGTGAACGAAGTTTTGTTGCAACTAAGTGTTCGACGAAATTTATCCGGAGTGTACAAAAGCTTGCCTTGGAATGAGCAGTGAATCACAGAGACCTGCCTAGGAGAGGGCAATGCGAAAGTAGGCAGCATGTATAAAAAAACTTGGCATGAGCCAGAAATAACATCGAGGAACTCCTAAGAAAGTTCGCTTTCGCACACGTCCCGGGCTGGTTGCCCATGAAGAGCTCTAAACTTGTGGTGAAGGTTTGATGCCGGGATGAAAGTTCCCAATATCCTCGGGATAGATCAAATCGAACAATCTAACACTTCGTCCGGCATGCTCAGTTTTGAATCGAGCCCACTTTAGCATATCTTCGGCGCAAAAAAAAAGTCATGCCCAGTCTACTTGCCGTTTGCAATGTTCGTAGACAGCCAGTCAAGACCTTCGTAAAGCCCCTCGCCGGAGGTGGCGCAGGTGGATTGGATAAACCAATGACGCTGTCGAATCGAGTGCAAACCAAGCTTGTCTGTGATTTCTGCGGCGGTCATTGCATTTGGAAGGTCTTGTTTGTTGGCAAAAACGAGGAGCACCGCATCACGAAGCTCATCTTCGTTGAGCATGCGGTGAAGTTCGTCCCTTGCTTCTGAGACACGGTCGCGATCGTTGCTATCTACTACAAATATCAGACCCTGCGTGTTCTGAAAGTAGTGTCTCCACAGAGGGCGAATCTGCAAGCAACAAGAGAGGAAGATTAGACTGGGTGCAAGCGTTTGATATGTTACAGATTAGTTCCATGGGTCATCTGCTCATCTATGAAATGATGCACAGTTGGAATGGTTCTACCTTGTCTTGGCCACCGACGTCCCACACAGTAAACGAAATGTTCTTGTACTCGACAGTCTCAACATTAAAGCCTGAGTATTTGCAAGGTTTCCGTTCAGCGCAATACAGTTGTGTTTTGTTGTGTTCTGCTCGTTGCAGACCGGAAAGCGGGAAGAGCAACGTAGCGGGGAAATTTTGGATTTGCAGAAAACAAATAAATCGTACCGATTGTGGGGATAGTAGTCACAATTTCGCCGAGCTTTAGCTTGTAAAGGATAGTAGTCTTGCCGGCTGCGTCGAGGCCGACCTATGCGTGGAAAATGGGTGGGAATTTTCACCGTTTGGACCCGCGGCACCAAAGGAAAGGGTGTAGCGCCAAAAAAAGCTCGATAGGTGATGCCATGAAGACTGCCCGAATGTGCTAATCTAGATTGGGTACGATAACGCTCGAGTTTGCCAAAGGAGGTCGCCAAGGCTTTCAGCGAACATCGCCGGGACAGGGCGCTGAAGTTTCCCGCAAGGATCCGAAAGCTGCCCGGAGAGACAAGAAGGCGCGGCGCGGACTCACCATCAGAATTCGCATCTCCTTCTTCGAGAACAAACGCGCAAATAACTTGGTGAAGGTGAGCCCCATCTTAAACGCGACTTCCTTCCTTGCGCTTTATCAATGTGCCCTTAGATCGAGATCGTTGGTTGCTTGGTCAAAGTTATTTCCGTAGAATTCGGCAGTCTTCCTTATCACATCTTCGTTCTTTGGGTATTCCAAGTAAGGTAATAAGGTAATAATAATATATTCCAGCAGCACACATATCTATATTCAAAAATGATGATTTGCACGTAAAATATCGTAAAATCTTGTTTAAT
>JGI24539J26755_10001569_pt1 | contig 10533 bp, 7 predicted proteins | sample NorSeaMetagenome_2_FD_26755 | JGI IMG/M metagenome (IMG submission 26755)
GATTGGGAGTGGCTCGATCGACGTTTGGACGCCCAGCTCGCGGGTAACCACGTCGCACACCGCGCGTCCGTCGCGATGGGCGCCGCGTTCATCCGCGCGGCGATCGCGGCGTACGGAGACGACGCGACGATCGGCGCTAAGCTCAAGGACGTCAAGCGGATTTCACGCGTGGAGAAGAGCGGCGGTCACCTCGCGACGACGTTCGGCGCCGTCGTCGGGTGCCTCGGGCTGTCCACGCGCCGTGCCGCGAGGCTGTTCGCGTACCTCACGTTACGCGACGTGCTGAGCGCGGCGACGCGGTTGAACCTGGTGGGTCCACTGGAAGCCGCGGCGTCGTTGCGGCGGTGCTCCAGGCGGTGCGACGAGATGGCCGCCGAGGCGGCGATTTCCGCGGCGGCTTTGCGGTCCGGCGCACCGAAGGAACACGCCGTCGCGGCGGCGGTATCCCGCGCGGCGAACACGTCGCCGCTGACGGACCTCATCCAGGGTGGACACGACGCTCTCTACTCCAGGCTATTCTCCAGCTGATCGAACTTACTTTTGACTAACTTTTGAATTCGGTTCGGGCGTATACGATGGCTGGCGCTCGACAGAAACGCACGGCGCAGGCTGACCCTGACCCGACACCGGAGCCGACCCGTCGCGTATCCGCGGTGATGGCGCCTCCCGCGTGGCTTCAGAGCCACTGGGGCGGCGTTCCCGATCCCGAGGCTGAGTCCGCGTGTCGAGTCGGCGTCCTCGAAGTCTCTCGGTCTGGCGGGAAAAGCGCGGCGACCCGGCTGTTCCACCAGTACCCACTGCGACTGATCGTGCCACGGCGGGTCAAGAGCGCGTTCCCGGACGCCGACTGCATCTGGTGCTACTCCGTCACCTTCGGCGGCGGGCTCGTCGCGGGGGATCGATCGGGTATGAGCGTATCCGTCGCCGACGGGTGCGCCGCCGTCCTCGCCACGCAGGGAACCACCAAGGTTTACAAGCACGCCCGCGGCGTGTCCGTCGCACCACGCACTGAACACTCGAACGACACCATCACCGACGAGGCGTCGAGGTACTCCGCGGGTGACGCCAAGACGTCGCGTGATACCGTCCAGGCTCTCGCGGCGAGGGTCGGCGCCGGGTCGTTACTTGCGGTGTTGCCCGACCCGGTCCAGTCCTTTCGCGATTCCCGGTTTCGAAACCGTCAGCGGATCGAACTGGCGCCGACCGCATCGCTCGCGCTGGTGGACTGGGTCGTCGCGGGACGCGCGGGGTTCGAGGGTGGCGGCGCGGGCGGGTTCACCAGCGGCTACGGCGGCGGCGTCGCCCCCGCGGAAACGTTCCCCAAGGACCCGAGCGGCGAGCGATGGGTTTTCCAATCCTACGCGACGGCGACCGAGGTTTCCGTGGATGGCCGCGAGGTGCTCATGGAGTCGCTTCGTCTGGACCAGACGTGGCCGGGACCGGGCGGGCTCGCGGGACGTATGGGCGCGACGCACGCGCTCGCCGTCGTCGTCCTCATCGGTCCGCGGTGCGCCACCGCCGTCGCCAAGCTGAAGGATGTCGTCGAGCCGGTCGCTAAATCCACCGTCGCCGGCGCCGCCGTGGGCGTGAGCGGTAGCCCGGATCCCGCGGGCCACGCCGGGTGGCTCCTCGCGTCCTTCTCGGACCTCAAGGTACCTCAAGGCGACAAAGAAAGTCCGGGCGTCGTCGCGAGGATAGCGGGGCCCGACACTGATTCGGTGTACGCTGTGTTGAGAGCCGCGCTTGAGCCGTTGGGCGTCGAGCTCGGCGCCGCTCCGTTCGCGGAGCGCGGCCTCGCGTGATCTCATCTCCCGACGTGTGTGTCTTTCTTGAACTCGTGTTCGATGTTTAGCTAGCTACTCAGAACGGGGACGGCCTCGATCGAGAGTCCTCGTCCGAGGAGGACGTCCCCTGTTGTAAATAATTAGTCATTTTGCTTCCCTCACCTGATTTTGGTCTCGGGCGTTCCGGAAGCGGATTGATCTGAGACGGCACTTGGGCCAATTCCGGTCAACAATTCCGGTCAATCGCCGCGGCACGCGCACGCACCGGCGCCATGAGTTTCGTGAGCTCGACGCGGACGTGCAACAATCCGATCGAATGGGACAAAAGTCACCAGCAGCGCATCCACGGCGAAGGGTACGGCCGCTACGAGTACCCGCCCGAGGAGGAGCCCGAGAAGTCAATTCAGCCCCACATGGTGCGAAGCAGGCAGAAGGAATTCGAGGCCGACTTCCAAGGCCGTCGGAGCAAGGTTGAGGGCGCGAACGGCTACTCGGGCGGCATGCGCATGCCACCGAAGGGCCCGAATAACCAGGAGGGACGTAAGGACCTGTTCGGAATCATGAAGCAGCAGCGTCCCAAGGATGGAGAGGTGCCCAACCCCGATTCTTGGATCGGGCGGGTGGGCAACAATCCCCAGGGGGGCAAGGCGATGTGCGCCAATTCTCCAAAGCTCAGCGCGGACAGGGTCAACGACTGCCTCAAGGACATCTCTTACATCAAGAAGCACGGCGATCCCAACCGGCCGAAGTACTACAACGGCGAGTGGATCGGGAACCCCGCCCACAGGACCCAGCCGATGGAACCCATCGACTCCTCCGCGGGCGGGTACAAGTACACGCAGCACAAATCCAACGCGGAATCGCGCAAAGACTTCTTCGCGCGGATGTACGGTGATCCAGACCACCGCAGCAGCGGCATGGACGGGTGGCTCGGCAACCGCAAGATCGACCCGTCCAAGGGCCTGTACCGCCCCGATCGCGCCGAGGACGAGCTCGGCCCGGGGCTCATCAAGAAGAACGACACCCCCGACGCCGGAGCGCCTGGATACCTCAAGCCCATCAAAGACCAGTCGGACGAGTTTAAAGAATGCTTCCAGCCCGAGCTGCACCATCCGGCGCGGGCCACGTCGCCGATGTCCAGAGCGGTTCGCCCGGATGAGATCAAACCCGCGGTTAACCGCGGGCCGAGGAAGGTGCCGGAACCCGTGGGAAGGTCGCAGCGCAAAGGAATGTGGGGGATCATGAGCCACGGAACGCGACCCGACGGCGCAGTCGGAGGTGACTATATACCCACGGGACGGCACGGCGTGAAGGTCCCGGGGTCGGACACGCAGGTTGGCAAAGGGTCGCTGCTGCTGTACACGAACGAGTACTGCTCGGGGATGGGCCGAAGGGGCATCGACGACCTGGAGGACGATCTGTAGATGTATTTGAGACGCGGTCTATTGTAATAATTTGAGAATGCATTCATTCATTGCCAAAACCGTCGCGCCATCCATCCTCAGGTCTTGGCCTTCTTCTTGCGCTCGCCGCCCGTCGCCTCCGTCCACGCCGCGACGATGTGCTCGGCGATCTCGCTCACGCCCACGCCGCGCTTCACCTGCGCCATGACGAACGGCCCGGTATCGCGCTGCTTCTTACTGTCCCGCGCCATCACCTCCAGCGACGCGCCAACCGCCTCGGCCAGCTCCGTCTTGTTGATGACCAACAAGTCAGCCTGCGTGACGCCCGGTCCGCCTTTCCGCGGGATCTTATCCCCGCCGCAGACGTCGATGACGTAGATGATGAAGTCGGCGAGCTCTCTGGAGAAGTTAGCGGCGAGGTTATCGCCGCCGGATTCGAGTAAGACAAACTCGGGGTGGTACTCCGTCGTCAAGTTTTCAACCTCGGTGAGGTTGCACGAGATGTCCTCGCGGATCGCCGCGTGCGGGCACCCGCCGGTTTCCACCGCCCTGATCCGCCCCGCGCTCAGGGCTTCGTGTTTGGTCAGGAACTCGCCGTCCTCGCGCGTGAAGATGTCGTTGGTCACCGCGCATATATCCCGTCCCTCCTTGGTGAAGTGCCTGCAGAGTTGGAGCATGAGCGCCGTCTTGCCGGTGCAACCGGCCCGCCGATGCCGACCGTGAATGACCGTTCGTCGTAGTCGGATCGCTCCTTCCGCGGCCTTCTGCGGGCGAAGTGCCCTGGGGACGGGATTGGATCGTGCGAGTGGGGTTTCAGGCCGTCGTGCGAGTGCAGCGTTCGGCCGTCGGGGGCTCGAAAGTACACGATCCCATCTTTGCCCTCGCCATCCTGAATCAGCGGCGTCGCTTCGACCGCGTCGCCGTGGGAGTGGCCGTGTCCGTGGCCGCCGTCGCCGTGGGAGTGGCCGTGGGAGTCGTGGGAGTGCCCGTGGCCGTGCGAGCCGTCGCAGTCCTTCTCGCCGCAAGGCATGATGGGAGGTTGGGGTGCCGTGGGGGTGCCGCACGGATTGAATGGCGAAAAGTGGTGCGGGTTCCCGGGCGAAAAGACGAGGATCCGAGTCAGACTCGTCACCGCACGCGCGCGCGGGAGGGTGTCGATGCTGGCGATCTTTTCCCCCCGTCCCGTCGCGACCCCGCGTGTGGGCGGGAGGATCTCCACGCGCGCTCGTAGGCCCCCGCGCGTGGTGACGATCGCACGCGCGTCCTCGTCTCCAGATGCCAAGAAGGCGGTGGTCGTGGGCGCCGGCCCGGCCGGATCCCTCGCCGCGCTCTACCTGGCAAACCTCGGATGGCACGTCAAGGTTTACGAGCGAAGGACCGAGGCCGGGTCTGTTGACGGCATCCGCGACAAAAGTAAAGCCGCACCCCGGCCCGACATCAGCTACAACGTGGTGCTCTCGCCCCGGGGGATGAACGCCCTGGACGGCGCTGGGGTCGTCTTACCGGAGGAACGCATCGTTCGTCTGATGGGAAACGTGCGGCACCTCCCGGGCGCCGCGCCATCCATGTCGAGGCAGTTCAGAGGGACCGTCGCGGTCAACAGGGACGTCCTCGCGGACGCCATCGTGCGCACCGCCAGCGACAAACACCCCGGTCGCATCGAGTTCACGCGCGGGGTCGGGGTCACGGACGTGGACTTCGCCTCGCGCGTCGCCGTCTTCGGGCCATCTTCATCGGAGTTTCAAGGTGAAGAGTCGACGGTGTCCGAGCCGTACGATCTGCTGGTGGCCGCCGACGGCGTCAACAGCGCGGTACGATCCATGCTGGCGACGCGCGGGGACCTGACGGTGACGCAGAACGCGGACGAGATGATGTTCAAGTCCGTCAAGCTGCCGCCGCAGAAGAGCAGCGGGTCATCAACCGGCGAATCTTCAAACGGGAAGATGACGATGGCGGAGCGAACTAAATACAAGGAGTCCACCAAGTGTTTCCACACGTGGCCCAGGGGTTTGGTCAGCATGCTCGCGCCGCCCGATCCCGCCGGGACGCTGTCCGCGGTGGTCATCCTCCCCGGCGGTGCACACGCGGGCGCGAGCGTGAACAAAGGCGGTGAGGACGGCGGTAAGAGTAAGCGGTGGACCTGGGACGCCGTCAACGACGAAGCATCCATCCGTTCGTTGTTCGCGGATAAGTTCCCGGACGCCTTCAACGGCGATCCCGTTCCCACCGAGGCGTGTGCACAGATCACGGCGCAGTCGCCGAGGCCCGGTGGAATCACCACGATCTGCTCGCGGCTCACCGCAAAGGACGGCTCCGTCGCTTTGATCGGCGATGCGGCGCATTCGGTGTGGCCCAGTCTAGGTCAGGGCGCCAACTGCGCTCTGGAGACGGCGCAGTACCTTGCCGCCGCGATCGAATCCAAGCCACGGGACGTACCCTCCGCGCTTGAGTACTTCGACGCGGTGCGTACCCCGCAGGTGCACGCGTGTGGGCGTTTGTCTGAAGCCGGGTTCGGCGGGACGGCTAAGCGCGCCGGTAACTTTTTATTCTTCGCCAAGATCGGAGCTCTGGCGTTGATGCACAAAACGATGCCGTTCTTCTTTGACAAACCGGCGCTCGCGAACATCAACGACCCGGCGTGGGCGTACGACGACGTGGAGGACGCGGTGGGTCAGGAGACGCAGGCGCTCGCGGCGTTCGGCGGGGTTTCGTTGGCGGCGATTTTTGGCGTTTCGGTTTTCGGTTGGAACGCGTTCGTCGGGTTCGTGTTCGGCGCGGTGAAGGCTGTCGCGCTCGGTGAGGGGACGCGGGCGGACGAGGGCGCCGCGCTCGTGGCGCTGGGGGCGGCGGCGGCGATGACGGGGCTGTTCAAGTGGCTGGCGAAGAGGCGGAAGGAGCGAAGAAAAGGGAACATGTCACCCGCGGTTTTCGTCTCACCGGGCGATATAAAAACTTCGTCGGCGGGCTCGGCGGCGGCGTGAGACTCTTCTCTTACTCTTGTAATCGGTAATACAACATGATACATCCGTACACGCTTTCACTCTCCTTTCCCGAGTCACCCGCGCGGTGACTTCACGTCTATTCAAGTATCGCGGCGTCCTACAGTGGTGTTTACACGGCGCCGTCCGTATTTCTTTTTCTTCGTTGTTCAAGTCTTGCACTCAAGGTCGACCGCACTCGAAGGTTCCGCGTTCCGGCGGATCCTCGATGGCGGTCGACGCGGCCCACGCCGAGTCCCAGTCGCTGCCGGGCCCGTACCCGCGCCGCGTCTCTTTCACAGAAGGCGCCGCAATGGTTCAGGCGTGGGCGTGGACGTTACGGTTAACTTCGTAGAGTTCGTCTCCAATCTGCACCCGCGAACCGGGTTTCAGTACCGTCTTGGCAAACGGGGGCAGAACGTCGCCGTCGACGGTCATGGTGACGGCTCCGTGCGTGGTGTCCATCGGGGCGAGGTTGGAGACGAAGATGTCGTCGCCGTGTTGCTCGAAGAGGACGTCGAGCATCTCGAAGCGGCCCTCGTGGGACTGGCACAGGGAGGTGAGGTCGATGGGCTTGACTGGGCAGTGCACGACGTTGTTTGCGAGGTGCTTCGATTTCACCAAGGTCGAATCGTCGGATCGCGCGCCGGAGCATCCGACGCCGTCGAGCATCCAGTTGGTGTACGCGACGGTTGACTTGTTCACCTTGTGAGATGACTTAGCGGCGCGGGTCTTGAGAGAGACGCGGGTCGGGACGATGGAGGTGAGCGCGGTGAACATGGTTGCTTTGTTCGGGTTCGTTACTGCGTAAAGCGGGAGTGAAAGCGGAAAAGTTGTTAGATCGCCTTTTTGGCCTTTTGGAATGCCGGGAACTGGGCGTCGCGGAGCGGTCGAGACGTGCTTACGTTATCGGATGGGACCGGTCGGTGGTTGAGAGTAGCGGTGAATGCTTTCGATACTCTTACTCTGCGTCGGAGGAAGTGAGGACGCGCTCGTGCGACGATGCACTTACGCGATCTCTCGGAAAAGCAAAAGTTGACGTGGAAGAGATCTTTCTTGCTGATTCGGCACAAAAATATCCAAATGATAAATTGTGCGTGACGGTTTGGCTCCGGGCGCGCTCTCTAGGGTAGACCAGGGACGTATCGGCGCGGGGAAACCGCGCTGGAGCCGCGCGCGGGTCCCGCGACACGAAACCGAGAGACGCGACGCGGGCACGAAGGGACTCCGGGTAGCCACACGTCGTAAGGTTAATGCTTTTGCTTCCATCGTTGAAAAAAAATAATACCAGCCCGTCCTCCACAGGCGATCGCATCTTCAAATGTTAGAGATCACGTCACTGGATGGCAACCCCGCCTTGGGCGCAGTATCCCGCGATCGCCTGCTGCACCTCCGGCGCGCACTGCCCCGCCACGATGCTCCCGATCCGTCCCGGCTGCGTCGCCGAGACGGCCGCCAGCGCGATCGCCAGGTTCACCTTCGGGTCGGCCACCGCCGGCACGGGATCCGTCTCCGTCCTCGCCGCCTGCCGCAGCGCGTTGTACGCCGCGGAGTATCCCGCCCGCGCCTCCGCCTCCTCAGCCTCCGCGTCGAGGTCCTCCTCGCCCTTGTGCTCCGCGGGCCGCTCCATCATGGTCACGACGGCGGTCAGAAGCTTGGCCCAGGCGGTGTCTTGCGCCAGCACCGCGGGGCACTCCGTCAGAAATTTGGCCCCCGCGACGGCGACAACCTTCTCCTCCACCGTGCCCGAGATGTTGGCGATGGCCTCGGTGACGACGCCGGTGAGCACCATCTCGAAGATGCCGGGCTGTACCTTGGCCATGGACTCGGTGACGGCGACGACGCCGTGCTTGGCGGCGAGTAAGGAGATGAANACGACGAAGCACTTGGAAAACTTGGTCGTCTTGCTCGACTGCAGCCGCTGGAAGAGGATGCCCCAGATCGCCGGGAGCTTGTCCGCCCACGCGGGGAGGGGCAACGCCTCGACGAACGCGTTGAGGATGAAGAACCCGTGGTGGTCCTGAGCTCTGCTGCTGACGAGCTTCTGGAACACGCCTAAGATACCCTGGATGTGGCCCGCGCCGTGCACCTCGTTCGGAGCCTTGCGAAGGTACGCCTCGAGCAGACGCACCAGCGGCGTGACGTTCGCGCTCCTGTCCCACAGCATCGGCACCAGCAGCGCGGGGAAGATGCCCATGTAACTGCCGGGCAGCACACTCGGGTGCGACTCNATCATCTGCGACAGGAGCTGGAACACGTACGGCGCAAACTCGACCACGTCCTGCTGCAGCACGTGTTGAAACGGGGGAAAGAGTAGCCGCTCAAAGGTGGCGATGAGCCCCGGGTCGCCCGCGCCAGCCTTGACGAGCGCCGCGACGGACTCGAAGAGGTAGTGCGAGAACGTGGGGTTCCTCGGGTTCTTGCACGTCTCCATGACCATCCCGCTGAGTCGCTCGAGGCACACACCCGCGATGGGCTTGATCGAGTCGCCCATGAACGAAATCAGTCGCATCGTCGCCTTCATCGCGTATTCATTCTCGGAACTGTCCGGCATCGCGAAGACGTTGAACAGGTTCTGGAGCATCTGCTGCGCGTACGGCTGGATATCACCCGGGGTGTACCGGAGCGTGGACCTGGTGCCAGGGGGTGAACCGACAGGGGGGTGGTCACGGACGGTCAGAGTTCTCTCCAGCGCGTTAGCCGCGTAGGTGTGAACCACGTTTTCCCGAGAAGCCAACAAAGTGACCACCGCCGGCAGCGCCTGGACCGTCATTTGCTTTGGGATCTGCGACCGGAAGATGGTGAGGAACTTGAGGGCGTCGGCGTACAGGACGTGGCGGCCTGTTCCGCCCGCGGCGTCGCCCGACGCCGCCCTCGCGAGCTCGGGCGCGATTTGCTGCGTGAAAAAGTCGGTAATGCTGACTAGATCGTTCGTCTCGGTGGCACCCTTGACCACGNTCTTGGACTTGACCACGAGGGAGATGACGAGGTACACGGCGGCNTCNTTNGCNTTCCAGGCGTTGTGTGGGTCCGCCGCGTACTGGCCGAGCAGCGCGGTGACGTAGCCGCTGACGGATTGTGTCATCACCTCGGGGAATTTGGCGGTGAGGCCCTTGACGAGCTCGCACGCGCCCCTCCNTCGGGTGTCGCTGTCGCTGCCCTCGATGTCGCGGCGGATGTACTCCACGTGGTTGGACTCGAAGAGCTCCTCGTCGTCCTCTCTGAACTGCAGGTTCGGGATGACGATGGACTCGCAGACTTGTCGCAGGGTATCGCCCCCCGCGAAGAGCTGGTGGTGGACGCTGTTGGCCACCGTGGTGAGGAACCTGACGCCTGAGGTGACGAGGTGGTCCTTGTTGGGCTCCAGCCCGGTTTTCGTCAGCAAGGTCCAGACGTCCTGCACGAACGTCTGGAGGAACCGTTGGAATTCCTCCTCGTTCTTCTCGATGTACAGGTTAACGTTGTCGCAGATGGCCGCCTTGACCTGGTCCACGGCGCCAGCCTTCTCCCTGTCCTTGTTGTCCACCGCCGCCAACTGCGGGTTATCGTAGCACAAAAACTTGTGAAACTCCCCCATCCACGCGTCCATGTTGTCCTCGAACACCTCGGGTAACTCCTGGCTATTCAGCGAGTAGAAGACGCGGCAGATGAGCCGCAGGCACTTGAACAGGTTGACCAGCAACTCCAGGTTACCCGCGTTCGAATCGATCGCCGCGCTCACCTCTTTCAGAAGCACCAGCAGCGGTCCCGCGAACGTGTCGAGGACGTACTTGAGCTCCTTGTACAGCTCGTCGCTCTTGTACGCTTGTCTGTACCGCTTGAAGATCGTGTTGGCGGTGGTGAGCACTCCGACGACGGCGTTGAAGTCGCGCGCGCCTGGGGTGCCCATGCGCTGGATGAGCTCGGGGAGTAGCCCCGGCCATCGATCGGGGAAGTCGGCGGCGGAGACGATGGACAAGGCTTCGGAGAGCTGCGCCTGGACCAGCCGCGGGGCGCCGAGCATGAGCCCGACGAGCATCGCGCGAACCTGTTCCTTCTCGCCGGCGGCGACGGAGTAGGGCGCGGGGGCTCCGACGACGTCCGCCTCTTTCTCCACCCAGTNGTTCTTGACGAGGTTCTTGAACGTGACCGCGGCGCCCTGTCGCACGGCGGCGTCGCTGCCCTCGGACGCGAGCAGGCGCATGAGNAGCATCGGGAACCCGGGCTGGACGCTGCCGTCCTTCAGGAACTGCTCAGCCTGCGTCCTGACCGCGGGGTCGGGCGAGAGCGACTGCTGGAGGCAGGCGCTCAGCTGCGCGAGCTGCGCATCGTCGCCCATCGCTCCGGCTTGGATGACTCGAACGAGCTAAACGGCGATCGCCACGCGGG
>JGI24539J26755_10001573_pt1 | contig 10506 bp, 7 predicted proteins | sample NorSeaMetagenome_2_FD_26755 | JGI IMG/M metagenome (IMG submission 26755)
TATGTGAAAAACAGAAAAGAGTTGGTAATGAAATCAACTTTTTTCCATGTTCAAAGAGATCAATTAAAGGTAAAAGAAATTCAAGCTAAAAATCTTAATCCAATAATTGAGAATCATGAGTTGGCGAAGTTTGTAATTGAAACTATTTCGAATGTTAGTCCTTGTGTTCATTATGATTTAGAGAATTATTTTCCTGAGTCTTGGAAGCTCTTAAATGGGTATTTTCGCGGCTTTGTTTTCGAAAGTTTACATACAAACTTGTTAAGAGGCCAAAAGGAAGGTGTATATCGATCTGATTTTAATGCTGAAATAATAGCAAAGGTTTTTGCCAGTAAAATAGATATGATTTTTGATGCTGAATTATTTCCAACGGAGAGGTTCAACTTTAAAGATGTTTACTTAGAGTATTTACATTACCATTTAAGAGCGATAGTTTCGGAAGAAAGTTTGTTGATGTTAAAAAAATTAGACTTTAAAAAGTTATAAAATGAATATAGGATTTAAGACTTTAAAAAAAATAATGTTTGTGGTTGTTGTTGCCGTCCCAGCATTATTACAAGCGCAAGATTACACATTAAAACAAGCGCAAGATTATGCTGTAGATCATTATTACGAAGCTGTGAATGCAGGATTGGACATTAAAAAATCTAAAAGCAAAGTTTGGGAGGTTACCGCAATGGGACTGCCTCACATAGATGCTGCAGCATCTTATAGATACGCTGCAGATTTAGAGTTTGATTTCCCACCAGGTACAGTAGATGGATTTATGGCAGCTTTCGCAGCGGATAATATATCTCAAGGAAAATTATCGGCATCTCAATCTATTTTTGACGGAAGTTATATTGTTGGATTACAAGCAGCAAAAAAGTATTTACAGTTTTCTCAGTTTGAGAAGGAAAAAACAGATAATGATGTACGCAACATGATTGCGTCTTCTTATTATTTGGTATTGGTTGCTGACGAAAATATTAAAGTTTTGGCAGGAAGTTTTTCAAACATAGAATCGTCGATTAAAGAAATGACTGCACTTGTTGAGCAAGGGTTTACAGATGAAACGGAGCTCGATCAGTTACAGTTAATGAAGTCGGATTTAGAAAGCTCCATACAAAGCGCTAATCAATCTCATTCTGTAGCAAAGCAAATGCTCAAGTTGAATATGGGACTTGAGGTTAGCAAAACCATTGGATTATCAGACAGTTTAGTTGGGATTGTTGACTTGATCAGTATCGAGGCTTTAGCGGGTCAACAATTTGACGCTGCTAATAACCCTAATTTAAAAGCATTAAGTTCTCAAAGGGATTTATTAGGATTGGATGTTAAACGATATAAAGCACAGCGTTTACCTAGAGTTGCAGCATTTTATCAATATCAAAATACGGCTTATCAATTTGAGTGGGATTGGCTTCAAGATGCAGGNTGGTATGACGCTCAAAATGTAGGCGTAAATATTTCAATTCCAATATTNAGTAGCGGACAACAAGGNGCCGTGATTAATCAGGCAAAATTGGAGTTAACTAAAATGGAAAACATGTTAACTTATGCTCAATCTGCAATGGGTATTCAGTTTNCGAATGCGATTAACGGTTTAAACTCAAAACATGCGAATTATCAGAATGCGGAAAAGAGTTTAAAAATTGCTCAAAAAATATTCAATCGAACAGAAATTAAGCACCAGGAAGGAATGGCGTCAAGCTTTGAACTTTCGCAAATGAAAACGCAAGTGTTACAATCCCAAGGAAAGTATATTCAGTCCTTGTTTAACTTGCTAAATGCAAAAGCTGAACTAGATAAACTTCAAAATAAATAAAACTTACAACTAGATATTTAAATGAAATTCCNTTTTGGNTANCTCATTGAATCATAAAACAACAATACGAAAATGAAAAAACTAGGNATTATAATGTTAGGAGCATCGGTAGGGTTAGCATCTTGTCAGGAAAATACTTTAGAAGCTTTAGAGCAAGAAAAAAAGGATTTAGTTGCTGAACATAAGCAAGCAATTAGAGATCATAAAGTGGAATTATTCATGATGGATTCTTTAATTGCAAATCACCCTGAATCTGCAAATCAAAAAGAAGAAAAAATCAAGTTAGTACCCGTTACGGTTCAAAATGTAACAGTAAAAACGTTTGAGCACTTTTTTGAAGTTCACGGGAATGTCGAAGTTGTTGAGCATGCAGCACTGTTTGCTCAAGCTCCAGGTAACATTAAAGTGATTCACGTTTCGGAAGGAACGACCGTGAAAAAAGGGCAAGTTTTAATTTCCTTAGACGCCTCAGCAGTTGAGTCGGGNATTAAAGAACTAGAAAAAGGNTTGGAATTGGCAACGAAGGTTTTTANTAAACAAAAGTCGTTATGGGATCAAAAAATTGGATCTGANATTCAGTTTTTAGAAGTAAAAAACAATAAAGAAGCCCTTGAGCAAAAGTTAGTAACGCTTAAAGAGCAATTAAATATGTATCAAATCGAAGCTCCATTTAATGGAGTTGTTGATGAAATCATGCCTAAAGTTGGNGAAGCTGCAGTTCCTGGTTATCCGGTGGCAAGAGTATTAAACCTTGGGAAAATTTACTTAGAAAGTGATGTAAGTGAAAAATATATCTCTTCGGTTAAAGCTGGNGGCTTTGTTGAGGTTAAATTTCCTTCATTAAACGAAACAGTAAAGGCGAGAGTAACGAGAGTTGGGAATTTCATCAATCCTTCAAACAGAACGTTTAAAGTAAAGGTTGAGTTTGCTAATCCAAGAGGAAAGTACAAGCCGAATCAATTGGCTGTAATGAAAATTAGAGATTACAAATCGGTTAACGCTTTAGTTATTCCGGCAAGAATTATTCAGCAAGATAGAGCTGGCCAAGACTACGTTTATACATTCGAACAAAAAGACGCTAAGCGTGTGAGGAAATTGGAGTTAAAAGTCGGAAAATCATATGAAGGTATGGTGGAGATTTTAAATGGATTGGATTCGGCTACTGTCTTGATCGACAAAGGAGCAAAATCTGTTCAAGCTAATGATGCAATCGAAATTAAATAAGAGGCCAAACTTTATGCTCAAATAGAATTGTGATGGAAGAAAATAAAAAACAAGGTTTAAAAGAGTTCGCTTTATCGTCTCTTTCCCTAAAAAATCCAGTTACCATACTGGTACTTACCTTCATCCTTGCGATGGTTGGTATGACGTCTTACAACAATATGCCGCGAGAGGCATTTCCTGAGGTTGTTATCCCTCAGATTTATGTAGGAACTCCTTATCCAGGGAATTCACCGCTGGATATGGAACGATTAATCACCCGTCCCTTAGAAAAGGAAATCAATACCATTACAGGAATTGATAAAATCACTTCTACGTCGGTTCAAGGCTTCTCTTCGATTGATATTAAGTTTGACTTTTCCGTAACACCCGCAGAGGCTTTAAGAAAAGTTAAGGATGCCGTAGATATCGTAAAAGGAGATCCAAGTTTCCCAAAAGATTTACCAGCTGATCCAAATGTATTTGAGATGAACTTCTCAGAATTAATGCCAGCGATGAACGTTAATTTATCTGGTGATTTTTCTATGGATATGTTAAAGGATTACGCGGAAATCTTAGAAGATAGGATAGAGGATATTTCTCAAGTTTCTGGAGCTGATATTCGTGGAACTCAGGAGAAGGANGTAAAAGTAAATGTTGACCTCTATAAAATGGAATCGATGCAAGTTACTTTTGGCGATATTGAGCAAGCAATCGCGCAAGAAAACATGACGATTTCGGGGGGTGATGTAATTGTGGATGGATTAAGAAGAAACGTTCGTGTAGTTGGTGAATTTACAGATTGGAGAACAATTGGTAACATCATCGTGAAGCAAGAAAAATTCAACATNATTTATTTAAGAGATGTTGCAAACATTTCATTTTCAGGAAAAGCAAGAGAAAGTTATGCTCGTGANTANGGTGCTCCAGTAATTATGATTGATGTTATGAAGCGTGGAGGAGAAAACTTATTAGAAGTTTCTGAAGCCGTTGATAAGATTATTGAAGATGCCAAAAAGAACGATTTTCCGGAGAGTTTAGAGATTACGATTACTTCTGATATGAGTGAAAAAACGCGTACGCAAGTATCCGAATTAGAAAACTCAATCATATTTGGAACCATCTTGGTAGTTGGTGTTTTATTGTTCTTTTTAGGGTTACGAAATGCAGCCTTCGTAGGTATCGCAATTCCTTTATCAATGTTTATCGCCTTCTTTATTTTAAATGCAATGGGCGTTACGTTAAACATGATGGTGTTGTTCTCGCTTGTATTGGCGCTGGGAATGCTGGTGGATAACGGGATTGTAATTGTTGAGAATATTTATAGATACATGGATGAAGGTTATCGTCCGTTTGAAGCCGCAAAATATGGAGCGGGTGAAGTTGCTTGGCCAATTATTGCCTCCACTGCAACAACATTGGCCGCTTTCCTACCATTGGCTTTATGGCCTGGAATGATGGGGGAGTTTATGCAATATCTCCCAATTACATTAATGATTGTTTTAGGNTCNTCGTTGTTTGTTGCTTTAGTTATTAACCCTGTTTTAATTGCCTTAATGGCAAGAATGAATAGAAAAGGGGTTAAAAACTTAGCCATTACAATTATCGTTTTAGGAATAATATTAACGGCTTCCGATGTAGCTGGTCCGGGGAATATGTTTATTGTAATAGGTGTGTTTATCTTGTTAAATCCGAAATTAGTTTCTCCAATTACAATTAGATTTCAGAACAGCTTTTTACCTAGATTGGAAAATGCATACAAAAACTTATTGTCGGGAATCATTAAAGGAAAACGACCAGTTTGGGTGTTGTTGGGAACATTAGGGTTATTTGTTTTTTCTATCATATTAGTTAAGGTTGCTACACCAAAAGTTGAGTTTTTCCCAATAAACGAACCGGCTTATTTGAACATCTTTATTGAAAAACCAATTGGAACGGACATNGAAGAAACNAATGAGGCCTCGGTTGAATTAGAGAAAACAGTATTGAATTACTTTGAGCAATCTCCAGGTTTCTACTATAAACGTTTACCCGGAAAAGAGTTAAAGTTTGATACCATTATTGTTGATAGTGGATTAAACTTCATGGTAAAATCAATTATCGGACAAGTTGGTAACGGTACTTCAGATCCTGCTCAGGGGCCTTCAATGGGCAACACACCGGATAAGGCTCGAATTATGGTTTCATTTGTTGAGTTTTTAGATCGAAAAGAAGTTGCTTCTAGTGACATCATGAATACAGTTCGTGAATTGTTAAAAGGAAATCCAGGAGTATCTNTTGTGGTTGGAAANGATGAAGGCGGACCCCCAATGGGTAAACCAATTAACATTGAGGTTTCAGGTGAGGATTATGGTTTAATCATCGACGAGACTGAGAAAATGTTAGGGTTCTTAAACAATAAAAATGTTGCTGGAGTTGAAGAGCTAAAAATGAATGTCCAAACAGGAAAGCCTGAATTGGTAATTGATATCGATCAGCAAAAATCGAGAAGGCTAAACATATCCACTGCTCAAATTGGAACGACAATTCGTACTGCTTTATTTGGAAAACAGGTTTCTAAATTCAAAAAAGATGAGGATGAATACGACATCACATTAAGGTTGAATGAATACACAAGAAACAACATTGATAATTTAATGAATCAAAGAATAACATTTCGAGATATGTTAACGGGTAAAATTCGTCAAGTTCCAATATCTGCTGTTGCATCTGTTAAAAAGGCATCTACGATATCTGCTGTAAAACGTATCGACTTAAAACGTATGATTGCAATACAATCCAATGTGCTGGAAGGGTATAATGCAAATGAAGTTGTTGCCGAATTAAAAGATGTTTTGGCNGATTATGAAGTGCCGAGTGCGTTGAGCTGGAAATTTACAGGTCAGCAAGANGAACAAGAAAAAGAACTGGCCTTNTTAGGAACTGCTTTATTGGCNGCNATNTTTATGATTTTCTTAATCATTGTTGCACAATTTAATTCTATATCTGCACCAATTATTATTGTTGGAGCGGTTGGACTTAGTTTAATTGGAGTCTTGTTGGGATTGATTATTTCGGGAATGGATTTCATTATAATTATGACAATGATTGGTATTATATCACTTGCAGGAGTTGTTGTAAATAACGCGATTGTATTAGTTGATTATACGAAGTTGATTATTACACGAAGAGAAATGGAATTAGGCATCTCTGGAGAAAAGGCAGACCGATTACCAGTAAGTTTGGTNATACCTGCNATTATCGAAGGGGGAAAAACAAGATTACGTCCAGTNTTGCTAACGGCGATTACAACGGTTTTAGGTTTGCTACCAATGGCGGTTGGGCTGAATATTGATTTCTTAGGGTTTTTTGCTACNGGAGACGCGAATATTAGTCTTGGTGGCGATAACGTGATGTTTTGGGGTCCAATGTCCTGGACAATCATATTNGGATTAACATTCGCTACGTTCTTAACGTTGGTAATCATTCCAGTGATGTTTTACATCGCTTTAAGATTGAAGTATAAATTATTGAAAGTAAAGAGAGGTTAAAAATAACCCCCAAGGAAAAAAAGCCGTAGCTCATTTGAATTCTTATATGTAATTTTATGAAATGATCTTTAATTTATCAGTTATAATTCCTGCTTTTAACGAAGAAGATTCAATTAGTAAATCATTAGACCAGATTGTATCCTTTCTTTCTAAACAAGATTTTGACTTCGAAGTAATTGTTGTTGATGATGGTTCGTCAGATAAAACAAATGAAATAATCAAAGATAGAAACGACATTCAATTAATTACTATAGAGCATAATAAAGGAAAGGGTTTTGCTGTTAAGACAGGAGTTTTAGAGGCTAAGAATAATTTTGTTTTATTTATGGATGCGGATCACGCAATTCCAATTAATTATATTTTAGATTTTAAAAGTGTGATAACTGATTATGATATTGTAATTGGATCTAAATACCTCAATCAAACAGAAAATTACCCACTTTATAGAAAGGTAGTTGGAAAGGCTTTTTCATTATTAAAATTCTATATAACAGGTTTAAAAATAAAGGATACTCAATGCGGTTTTAAGTTATTTAAAGGTTCTGTAGCAAAAGAATTATTTTCGTTATCTCAAATTAAAGGTTGGTGTTTTGATGTTGAGATTTTATTGCTTTCTCAAAAAAAGAATTATTCGGTAAAAGAGTTTGCCATTAAACTTTCAAATGTTAATACACCATCTAATATCAGTATTTTAAATAGTGGTACTCAAATGTTTCTCGACTTGTTAAAATTACGAATTAAGTTTAAAAGAGGAGATTATACATTATAGTTTACCAACAGGGTAATTATTTTTAAACAACTCGTTTTTATATTTCCAATATACATCAACACCCTTTTCTCTTATTAAAAGCTGATCGAAAAAAATTGGTGGATCAAAGAATTTGTTTTTTCCCTTAAACATTAGCTTTTTGGTTCCATTTGCAGACTTTATTTTTACATCAAATTCTACAAAACTCCAATTCCCTTCTTGTTTATAGTTAACTCTAGTATCATTAACATTAGTCCATTTACTTGACTTTCCCTTTGGGCAATCCTCTACAAAAAACATAATATTGTTAGTTGTATCCATGTTGTTATAATACCAAAAACTAACTTTGTAATCTGTGTTTTTCAACCTCGATTTCAAGTCTAATAAAACAGTAGATTTGTTAAATTTCGATTGCATTGCATTTCCACCTCTAAAATATATTTCCGTACTATTTCCGTACGAATCGTAAGTCTCAAATATTACTTGGCTGTTAGGTTTGTTAAAAAATAGTTGACCTTGTTGTTTAAGGTTTGCTTTGTTTTTTAAATAGTAACTGATTACCGAGTCCTGTGTGCTTTTCATTGAATTGGAGAAATCAAAGTTGAAAATTCTATCTGAGAAGTTTAATTTTTTGGAAAAGGATAAAGCACGACTCTCCATATTATTTAAAGGTTTTTTTCCTTTTATTAAAGCAATTTTTCTCCCATCTTTAATAAATTGACGCATTAGTTCGGGTTCCTTGTAGTTTTCGGTTATGACTTTAGTAACCTTTGAAATAAGGTCATTGCTTGATCGGGATAAACAAGTGTTTATTAAAGGAACATTCGTATGATAAGTAAGCGCTAATACATCAAAAAAAAGCTGGTGATCTCTTATCTTTAATTCGCTTCTATCTCCTCCGATTTGGAAAAAAGGCAAGGCTAGAATGGCTTGGAATTCGTTGGCTTTAATATTTTTGATTTCTTTTTTTAGTTGGGGAGATAGGTTGGATAAAATAAAGGGATTTTTAGTTCTCATCATTTTATTATTATTTGAACTATGGTAATGAAATGATTCCCAGAAATTAAGGCTAAAAACTACAATAAGAAGTCCATAAGCAACTGCTTTTTTACGTTCCCAGAAATACTTAAGAAATACTTTATTAAAGTAAATCGCAACAAAAACTCCTGCAGTAAAATAGAAAATCCAAGCAAATCTTGACAATACTCTAATTTGTCTTATTTGAGGAATAAGGTCGAGTAAAAATCCAAAACCATATTTAAAAAAGAAACCTAGTGCATGTAGCAAACTAAAAGCCCCAATTAGAATGATTTTACTGTTTTTAATCCTAAGCCATTTTTTTCCCCCAAAAATAAATCTAAAAAAGATTAAGCCTAAAAAGATGATGTTCACAATTCCAATATAACTCCAACTTTCCCAGTCTAATTGGTCGTGATTAAAAATGTTTTTAATTGTGGTTTCAAATGGTTTTGTGTGTGGGTAAAAAACCGCTTTTAAATCTAAGTTATAAGTCCCAAAGTTGAATTTGTAAGACGCTCGATTTTGGATTTTATCAATAATAATTACATAAATTTGGAATATAACCATTGGCAGTACAGATTGAGCCAGAGTGCTACCAATGAACCATATTGACCTTGTTTTTTTATCAAAAAAGAGGATAAATNATTGGTGAACTATGATGAAAAACAATGAAATAACACCCATGTAAGGATGGGTAAAATAAAGGACTAATTGAAAACCTAATAAGTAAAGTGTGTATTTCTTCTTTTGGGTTAAGTTGAATTGTCTTACCCAATACCATGTTAAAGGGATAAAGAAACTATAAGACATACTNATATGTCCTANCATTCTAGTGTATTGAGGCGAAAGCATCATTANGCTAAGCGCAAATACAATTGCAACAGTATCTATTAAATTAAATGATTTCAAAAGTTTAAAAACCACACAACCAGTAAAAGGGAATGATAAAAGTATGAGTAGGTTAAGCAAACCAATTCCCCAATTTTCAGCANCAGGTATAAACTGTAGAATACTACTCAATAAAGTATGCCCATCGGTTAAAATGTGTAAATCTCCGTAAGGATAATTCATTCCACTAAAATGATGAATATCAACATCATTTTTAATGTGATACATGTATGTAAAATAGTTTTTAATACCATCTCCCGTAGGAGCAAAGATGTAATCGTTTGGATTTAGTAAAACTTCGCCGTAAAATCCAAATAAGAATAGTACAGATAAAATCAACGTGATTAATAACCCTCTATTTATTCTTGCGAAATTTTTCATAATGATTTAAATAAATACCTGAGGTAGTTGAAAATTAAACTGTTTTAAGGGTCTTTTGTGAAAAGTTATATTTAAATATTAATTATTTGGCTCTAAATAAACCGTATTTTAAAATACAGAAGATTGCCCTAAAGCCATCCTTAGCACCAATTTTTTTGCCTTCTTCGTATGTTCTTCCATAGTATGAAATACCAACTTCGTAAATCGCTATTTTTGGAATCCTGCTTATTTTTGCGGTTACTTCTGGCTCAAAACCAAAACGGTTTTCATTCAAGTTTAAGGACTTGATATGTTCTGCNTTAAAGAGCTTATAACACGTTTCCATGTCGGTAAGGTTTAAATTAGTGAACAAGTTAGACANAAAAGTTAAAAACTTATTTCCAAGTGTATGCCAGAAGAATAAAATTCTATGGGGATTCGACCCTTGGAATCTTGATCCGTATACAACATCTGCAAACCCAGCCAGCATTGGTTTTAGTAAATCATTGTATTCTGCAGGATCGTATTCTAAATCGGCGTCTTGAATAATAATTGCATCTCCAGAAGCTTCTTTAATCCCCCTGTGTAATGCCGCGCCTTTACCCATGTTTTTGGGTTGGATATAATATTGAATATCCATATTTAGGATTGGAAGAGATATAACTTTTTATTGCAGCTTCAGTGTTATCACTACTACAATCATTAACAATAATGTATTCTTTTTGAATATTGTTACTTAATTCAACTGCTTCAACTTTGTTTAAAATAAAGTGAATAGTGTTCGCTTCGTTATAAGCAGGGATTACAATTGAAAGCTTTTTAATGTCACTCATAAAAATGTATTAAGTAACTAAAATAGTTAATTTTTTCAATCAATTTTTATGGCCGTTACATACTTTGCAGATTCCCTGTATGAAGACAGATTGAGACTTTGATTGATATCCTTCAGGAAG
>JGI24539J26755_10001574_pt1 | contig 10506 bp, 4 predicted proteins | sample NorSeaMetagenome_2_FD_26755 | JGI IMG/M metagenome (IMG submission 26755)
TGCGTCGGCATGATTTGGCAGGATGCGTGAACACATATTGTTTTAGATCATCATCTTTTTTGTATTTACTGCTCAAATCATCATAACAATATACCGTTTCAAATCTATTGTTATGATGATTCTGTTTTCTTGTTGCATCCAATACGTAATTCGTCACTTCCCACCTAAAATTTGCTTTGTAATTTTCTAAATTATGACAAAATTGAGCACAGTAACAAACAAGCGCATTCCAAAAAAATTTATAATCGATACCCTCACGCGTTTGCCCATGGTTCTTTGTATCAAGCTCATCCTCTTCGTCATCATGCGTGCCTGTTTCTTCGGTTGCTTCCACAGCTCCTCTTGCAGCTCCTCCTGCAGCTCCTCCTGCAGCTCCCGCATCATCTTCAAGTTGCGCTTGTTGTTGCGCTTGATGTTGCATCATCTGGCGCTCGGCTTTGCGTTTTGCGGTCGGACCAAGTTCTTCAAACGGTGTGTTTTCATCATCTGCACCAGCTTCTGCATCCGCATTTCTCATATTTGCACCGGCTTCTGCTGCTTCTGTATCAGCTTCGTTGACGTCATCCGGCGTTTGTTGCATTTCATACGATCTCTGACGATCATTATACCAAGCCAAAACATCATCATTGTTCACTCGTCCGTGGTCTGCAAATACATCCCCCCGGTCATTCAATGCATTGATTACGCGAATTTGCGCTCTCATTGTCATTGCATGATATTCCATCAAAATTTTGTATTCTCTCCAATGGTCAGAATCTGGAGTATCACGCACGTGTGTCCATAGTTGTCCTGATGTTTCAAACCTCGCGTTTCGACAAAGCCGGCAAGAATACGGTGTCATTTTTTTATATGTTCGTTGTTGTTGTAAAATAGCATCTGGTTCAATACGATCTCTCCTCTGTGGATTAAACATTCCATTCTGTGCCTCATCTGTTTCTTGTTGACGCTGTTCAGCAGCTTGAATTTGCTCTCTCTGGATTTGCTGTCTTCTTTCTTGTATTGTTGCATATTTCGACGTATTGATGCCTGTACCAGCTTCTAAATTATATTTCTTTGCCATCGCATTTGTTTCTGCCCACTCTTTTTTTTTTTCATAATCTATTTTGTCCAATTCATCGTGTCTTCGTTTATATTCGCCGTTGGGATTGGCACAAACAATCACCCACCGAAATTCCATTTTCTTTGTTCGTGGATTCATTTGATGCTTTAATTCAGGTTTCTGCGTCATCAGTCCCGGAATCGCCCGACACGTTCTAAAAAAAAGATCACGCCGTGAATGGTGTTTGTGTTTCGTCAATGAGCTTCTAGTTGCATCCCAATCTTCAAGCTCATCAAATTTGCATATGTATTCATCGGTTTCATCATATTTTTGTGTGGTNTTATTCCAAANTTTGACTTTGTCAAGAGGGCCATGCAAAACATAGTTCGGTAAAGTTTTTCCGTTAGATTGTTCGTATATCGTCAACACTTCAAATAAATCTTTTTTGATTTCCGCAGTTTTTTTACCCTCAAAAAACTTATATGCAGCAGGATTCTCTGTGCAAGCTTGGTGCATGAATTGCCATTCGCTTTTGAGGCTTTTTATGATTCCAGATTTATCAAGTTTAAAGTTTGTCCAAAAATAATCGTGAAGTATCATGTGGTTGTTTTTGATTGCAATTATTAACAAACTTTCAAATTTGTTGAAGCGCTGAAACCACGTCACTTCCTCCTCGTCATACGACCGAGAATTCGACGGGTTCGTAGGATCTTTTTCATCAGCTTTCCACTCGTAGTATTTTTTCAAGTGATCGTTTGGCTTATCTGTTTCATGTACTTTGAACGCGTGTTTCACAATGTCAAATTTTTGCACCTGCTCTTGATCTATAATGTTAATATACCCTGCTTGTACCGAAAGCAATTGTTTCCAAAACACAACACTTTGGTTTGCAAAAATTACATCACGTTCTTTGTCCTCCGGCAAATACCGTACAAATACAGAAAAATAGCCATGTACAGGCCAGTCCTGTATTTTCATCATTAATCGTTTCTTGTTACTCGTAGTATCTCTATTTAGTTCATTCAACAACACTGTCTGTGCATTTTTTTCTGGTGATTTGTCTTGCCTCTTGAAAAGAAGTTTTGTTGTATCATCGCTATGTTCAAAGACATAACGCAATCTTTTATTTTGACGCACGGTTTTTTCAAATGAGGGTCGAAACATTAACGTGAATCGATTTTTCAAAATTTTGCATCGATCACTCTGGTCTCCGAGTCCGGCACTCAGGTGCTCAATCAGTACTTCCGTGAGCGATTCGTATTCGCTGTCGATGTTCTTGATATTGTGTGGTGTACTGCGGAACGTTCCTCTCCAAATAAATTGCATCTTGTTTCTCTTATATTCTGGCATATCACACCCCCAGTCAATAGAATCAAAATATCTGTTCTGTAAAATTTTTTTATGGTCTTGCGTACTCCACCATTTATGTTTCAGCTTGAATAGTTTTTCGTTTACAGCATCTGCTTTGTCTTCCCAAAAGCGGTTCTGTATCTCTTCCACGTAAAAAGAAAATCGATTGTAAAGATCTGCAGAAGTTTGAAGACGAACAATTTCTGCTTTCAAATTGAAGCTTTTCTCTTTGACATTTTCGTATATGTGGTTTGACAAAGTATTGTCTTTTGTCGACGATTCCACTTGCTCGTAAAAAGCTGTTCTTATCGCATTATCTGCATCTTTTTCAATTTTTCTGCGTATTGCTTCACGTAACTGAGGCAACGTAAGAGTAGTTTCACTTACATCAAACCATTGGCGCAAGTTTTCCTCAATTGTTTGTTCCACAAATCTTTCTTTTTTGTTAACTAACGAAATATTTTTTTCCTCCGTCGTGAAACCTGCGCGTTTTCTCGCTTCAAGATCCTCTGCTTGTTTCTGCTCAAATCGAGTTGGGATATCGTGGAAATAATCAAACCGGTCCTGCATATCTTGTAACGCGGCTGCGGATTTATTTCGCCACACGACATTCCACAATCGAAATTTTTCCCACATGACGTCTTCGAATGACGCTTGCATTCTGTCCCTGCGGTTTTCTTCAGCATTGTGCAAATTATGAAACAACGTGAATATTTTGTGTGAGAATGCGCTTGCTGACAGAGTTGCCAACCTCACACGGGTTTGTTTAAATAGTTCAGCCTCGGCAAGTTTCAAAGCAACATTTTGATTTTCGTCACTTGTTGTTTCCATGATTGTATCCATCATGGCACGAGCAACAAATTTTACAATCTCACTTTCGTCATTGCCATGTAAAAAAACTTCTCGAAGCCTATCTTTCGTGTTAGAAACAAATAAATTCTCATATTCTCTGATATCTTTTGTTACGTTCTCATATTCTTGATCAGTACTCGGCAGTGGGTCAAAATAATTTTTACCGTCGTCTGAACCTATGTTTTTCATCCGAAACTGTTCATCCACGATCGATTCCTCTTGCGTCAATCTTTCTAATTCTGTTTGCATTTCTTCATTGGTCAACTTATTGTGCTTTGCACGATTGTCTGTAAGCCAAAAATTCCATTGTTCCGGTACTGGTGTATGCAAATATTGTCGTAATGTTTTGCGCGTATCATGTAATTCTTTTTCTATACCATGCCATTGTCTTGCTTTTTCCTGCATCTTATGTGATTCTTCATGTGTGTCTCCCCACTCGTCTACAGATTCTTCCAAAAATTTAGCTTCTTTGTCCCCGTCGATCGATTCTTCTAACTTTTCCAATTTGTATTCCAAAAATGCAATTTTCAACATCTTGTCATAAATATATTTTTTACGCGTGTAATTGAAAGCAACAATGTCCAATGATAGTCGTAGGTTGAAATCTCGCTTGAACACGTTTATTGTTTCTTCCAAATTTTTTATTTTGCTTTGGGATTTTTGCTGTTTTATGATAACACTTTGCACTCCTGTTCCAAAGATTCCCTGTTCCTGCGTAGGAAAATATTTTTTTATTGACAGCATAACTTCTTTTTGTACTTCTTCAAACTTGTCCATTTCCGTATTTTTGCACCTCAATATTTTTATTTCCGTGTCGATTTGTTTTGCTGTCAACTTTTGCATTCTTTCATGAGTAATGCGATAAGTTTCTGCAAGCTCTGCCAACTTTTGTACTTTATTTCTTTCGCTTGATCTAATCTGTCCTAGTCCCTCCAGTTTGTCCCCCATCTCAAGATCAGCAAGTTCGCTATATAATTCACGTAATTCTTCTAATCGTTCTTCTAACTTGCTCTTCACCTCTGATTTGCCCTGCCTAATGGCTTGTTGTGCATCTAGAATTTGTTTTTTCCATTTTTCCACCGTTTGCTCCACAAATTTATACTCAAACTTCCATATGCGCGCGAGATATTGATTCTCTGCATCGTCCGCACCATATATCTTTAACATAGTGTCGTTAATTGTTCGCTGCCGTTCTAACAAATGGTTCCGTAACCGATCTTCTTCCATTTTAAACAGTTTTTGTGCGGCACTGTTTTCATGCCCATGATGACCATGATGTTTATGATGACCATGTCTGTGTTGCGCATGAGCAAGAATTGCCTCATCTGCACGAGTTTTGTATTTGTAAATATCTTCAAATGTTTTCTCTTGTTCAAATGTTTCTTCATGCGTTACCACGTGATTCAATGTTTTTTCTGATTCCTCTTGCACCTCATCCCAACTTTCATCTTGTGTCTCATGGGAAATTTCCTCATGCGTCTCATCGGGAATTTTCTCTTGCGTCTCATCGTATTTTTCATCAATCATATCCAATGTCGACTTTGGATTGTCTCTACCTGCCAAATTAAATCCACTCAAATCAAAACAGTGGACAATATATGGATTTCCAGCGTCAATCTTAATTTCATCAAAGTTCTTGAATGGATCTCCTCGTTGCTTCCGTCTAGGTTTGATTGCACTTGACTTACTTGACTCACTTGACTCACTTAACCCAGGTGATGTTGTATTTTTTTGCTGAGACAAAATTTGTACCAAAACTTCAGATTCTTGTGGTGGTTCAAGTGTCTTTTGTTTCTGTGGCTGAAAAAGTTTGACAGTTACAGAGTTTGAAGCATTGAATGGAAGTCCACCCTCCAGTATATGCAAAATCGATGACAAAAATATGTTTTGCAATAATTTGTTTGTGAACAAAGATCTTGACATCGAGGGAAACAACGGATCATAAAACAAATTGACGCGTTCTGAGTGAATTTTTCCCTGCGCAATTTTGTCAAGATGTTCTTCGCAAAATCGATCTCTTTCTTGAAGCAGATTTTGGGTCACTGTTTTTACAATAAGTTCTGTTTCCGTAGAAAGCCTCTTATTCGTCGCAATCCATATATACTGTTTGTAATCAACCTCTGTTCCATTCTCGTGTGGAAAGTTTCTTCTATATGATGGGTCCCACATTTGCACAATCAAATTTCGTATGTCATTATTGGTGAGAGTCACTAACTGCGCAAAATCTTCAGAGCAATCAATTTCATTCTCCACAATACCATCCTGATTTTGAATTTGCAACTTCAATCCATGGTGCATTCTTTGATGTGTTCCATGCAAGAAAAAATAAAACGGGCCGTGATCATACATCCAAGCGTAAAAACTCACATTCCAACTGGATCCCCATTCCATCAACATAATGTCATCGCCCAAATTCGTCAATCCCACGCACACTGCCGTCAACAATTCTTGGTCGTGTAAAATATAATTTACATATCGTATGTCATTTTCATTCATAATAGGGTCGTATATTAGCAGTTCTTCTCGTAAAATTTCCGCAAGAACGTGCGTTTTGACCTCAATTGTTTCATTTTTGTACTCAAAAGCAAAACTTTGAATTAATTTCCTCATGCAAGTTGGATGCAAATGCCGAAGTGCGCGAGCAATTTGATGAGCAACCTCGTGATATCTTTTTTGCATACTTGTAAGCTTACTATGAGAATTTTTGCCAACCCGAAAATAAAATGGAAATTTGCATTTCAGTTGTTCAGATCGCGTTTTTTCAATCTCGTAAATCGTCTTGATTGCTGCACATTCATAATACCTGCCGTACAAATAATGGTCTATTTCATGATAAACAGTTTTTACGTAAATGTCAACAAAACTGCACAACATCTCATCGACGAGTTTCAACACACCGCCAGTTTTCAAAAATTTCGGTTGATTTTTGCCCTCGCTTGCACTTTGCATATTATTTTCTTTCGCGACTTTGACAGCCTGAGACAAAGCCACGGGATCTATTTTAGTTGAATCAATTATATATTTTCGCGAGTCGGCACCATCAGCACCAGTATATGCACAAACATCAAAAACTGACTCCCGACTACGTTTCCATTGTGTATTTTTGCGCTTGACCGTTTCTGTATGAAACATTTTGTATAAATCACACTTATATACAAAAAAAAGAAAATCTTCGAAAGATTTCAACATGAAGAATCTTATGCGTGTTTACAATGATAATAAATATGTCTGACATGCTCACACAGACTCGCCCCTATCAGCACAAAAAAAAATGTATGTATTTAAGACATAATTAAACAGAATCAAAACATGAATCAGGCTTATACTGCGGTAGGCAAGATGGTGGAAAATTATGAAGAACGACAGAAGCATTTGCAGAGAGAAGCAAAATTGGTGCAGTTGCAGATTGAATCTGCCAAATTGATCCAAACACAATTGGCCAAGCAGCAGACACTCTCGGAGCTTGAAACAGACATTTTATCACTCGAGACGGAATTATCAGCCAAGCGTGCATCACAACAAGCCATGCTGCATGACCTCACAACAATCAAGTCCCAAATACCAGTACTAACACAATCAATATTGGAGGCAAGGGCTGCCATGACCGCAAGTTCTGACGTAAGCGCAGGTGCTGCCGTAGCCGCAGGTGCTGCCGTAGTCGCAGAAGCTGGCGCAAAGTCCGGCACAGAGTCAAAAGCTGACACTGGCGCCAGCGCAACAGCTGCCGCAGCTATTCATACACCTAGTTCCACAGACAACGCTGACGATGCAGCTGAAACGGAATCAGAACCTACCGAGGCAGGTGCTTCAGAAGATGAAGACGCTGAAAAACGTGCTGGAACAGTGACAACTTGTACATCAAGAGAACGCAGCGAGAGAGGCAAGCCACGTGCCTGTGCATTTTGTAGAAAGACGGGTCACAAGCAAAACACATGTCCGGACGCTTATTGCATGAGGTGTTGTCAGATGGGTCATCCTGCAGACTACTGTAAGAATAAACCCTGCATACATTGTGGAAAGAAATTAGAAAAGAAAGATCATTATCCAATCAACTGTCCTCTTAAACCAACCAGTGGGCGTGGGCGAGGAGGCCGTACTGCGGGACGAGGCGGCCGCGGTGGCGCTGCAGGCGCTGCTGGCGCGAAGAGCACTTAAGAAACAATTTTGACGTTTGCCTGTAGACATGTGACATGATGCATATCATGTTTATAATATTTTATTTGTATTTATTGTGCTGATTATTAAAAGCAATAGACATGGATTTTGTGTATTTCTTTAATAACCAAAGCATTTTTTCACATACAGAAACAGTGTATAAGAAATAAAATCCAATGAGCTAACGTGGAATGAGGCCCATTTTCCAGTACTTTTTGTTATGTATTTTTTTTGGTAAATTCAATTTTTTTTGTAAAAAAACAAATTGTGAAGAGTCAAAAAGACAAAAGTTTGCAGAGGGGCGTTGCGGGATGGCTAAGCCCATTACTAGAACACGTATGTTGCATATTTAAGATAATATCTGAGCAGAGTATTATGTCTAACAACGATGAAGAAGAGCAATTTGCTTTCGACAGGCTTTTGAACTCCGACGAGGTTCAAACATTATCCAATTTACTGCCGAACAGAAAGATTCCAGGTGGCTCCGTCAAATTTCCCCCTCGCGTTTGGTATGTGGCATTGGACGGGAGCCAAGAAACAAGAAAGAAAAATTATGATTTGTTCTTCACAATGGCAAAAGAAGATCTGTATACGTACATGCAACTTATGAACCAGCTGCCAACTATGACAGACGCAAGCAAGAACAAGCAGGTTTTCGAGTGGATGCTACGTTCATGTTTCCCGCTTGTGCATTACTCTGTGATATTGCAAGAAAATGTGAGCACGTTGAGGCACGAAATACAATTTCACGGGGTGACGTATTTGGACCATCCCAAGTTCAAAGAAATAGTCGAAAAAGTATTAGACCATATGCACGAATTTTATATGGACTTCGTTGAAAAATTGGATCCTCTACAGATATGCGAACATTTCAAGTATGTGGACAACATGTTGGGATATCTCGAGATAGAATGGTCGACGAGACTAATTTTCCCAAGCGTAAAACAATTTGCAGAAATGGCACGCAAAGTTCATTCATTATATCAAGTCGACAAAAACACAACAAACTTGCCACTTTCGTTAGCACAATTTAGTGATTTCATTGCTGAAATGTGTTGGAAGCTTGCTTGGAGCATAGAAGAGCTGCAACGTAAAGATATTTTGGAATTTTTGAGGGAATTTGCTGGCCCGGTTGCAGAAAAGTTGCTTGAATTTCATATGAACCACAAATTTTATTCTGTTTCAGATGAAGAGAAAAAGAATATGCTGATGAAACGCAACGACCCCCCTGGCTACATCACTGTAAATGGTGAACAAATTCAGATGAGTCTGGAGGCATGGCTCAAAGTGATTTATACAGATTTTATTTGCAAAAACAAAGACCCAGAATTTAATATTTTTCAGTTTTTGGTTGGCTACTACGCACATGATGAAGCAGAGCGAATCGAATTACTTGGTTGGATCAATACTTTGGTAACGACAGCGACAGGCAATGATTTGCACTATAACATTGGGACTAATCACATCATTAAATATTTGCTAGAGATGATTTTTGACACTGCGAAGAACGATGGAATTCTTTGTCTTGAAAGCGACGGAGGTGTTGTGCAAAGTGAACCAAAATCCGAAGAACGCGACTCGAAGCGAGCAAAATCAGATCAAGTTGTTTGACTAATATACATCTAATAAATTTTGCAAATATTTGCTTTATTTTTGAAAATTGTACACTCATACCAGTGGAGAAACGCGCCATGGGGTTTAATTTCAGTGAGGCTGCTACAAAGCACCGCATGAATTAATCTTCAGTGTAGTTTTTAATGTATATTATAGAATGTATATAATAAAATGTACTTTTTAAAAAGCCACACGAATTGAATCAAACAAATCGAATGTCACTATAAAAGAGTGTTGTCGGATAGATAAATTCAATGTCAAACAGTCCTCAAAAAAGTACTCACGATGCAGCAGAACCATCATCGCCTGCACGCACGGCCACATATGCTGACACAGAGAGCGAATTTGGCATGTCTCCACAGCGAGAAGCGCAAGAATACGATGAAAGCCAGACATCATCTGCAGAAGAAGATCTGGAAACTGTTTTACGGCGTCATGATAAAGATGCACTTATTAATGTGATCAAAAAATTGATGTCGGAGCACTTCGACTTAGCCAGCACAGTGCACCGCATGCGTGAATTATATATGGCAAACGAGCGCAACTCGAGAAATTTCTTGACACAATTGGAATTTGCTGAAACCGCTTGTCGTATTGTAGATAGTCTGACGGACCAAATGTTTGCAAGTGCGGGTGGTAGTATTGATTCTACTGATTCTACTGATTCTACACGTGGTGAGCGCAGTGTTGATGATGGGGTTGGCAGTCGTGATGGTGCAAACAAGCGGCGGAGGGATTAATCTTTAATGTAGTTTACAACCCTGGACTACACAAGAATTTTTTATTCATCAATTTAATTAAGTTAATAAATTTGATAAATGCGAAAATAAGTTAACCTCTAGTAAAAGCTATTCGCGCTAATCATAGTTTAAGCGTCGCGTGTCTATTATTGCAAGCCCCAAAATCGGGCGTTTTCTTGTTTCTTCGCCCGATCGACTTTACAAGTATCACATTCACACTCGTGAAGCCGCGCTACATATCTCGCTTCCTCAGGTGATAACTTACCAGTTTGCTGGATTGCCATATACAAGCTAAAACATACACCAAGAAAGAGTGCTACACCGAAAAGAAACGCGAGGAATAGCAGCATGGTTGCGAGAGCTTGAGACAAAAAAGTGGTCATGATTGCGAGTGCTTGAGACAAAAAAGTAGTCATGTTTGTGATCTACTGCAGATCAATTTCTTAAATAATAAAAAATGATAAAAAAAATTCAATTTCAAAAATCATCTAATAATATTATTATGAACAAGAAGAAATAGACGTCAAAATACTAGACTGAATACACGTGCGCTTATTTTTTCTCCTCTTCTTTTTTCACTCGCTTCTCACCAGATGCACTTGATGCATCATTATTGTTTCTTTCACGTTTTTGACTGCCTCCATTCGATGTTGTGGCCAATTCAACGTCTTTGCCACGGCTTCCATATGGTTCTTTCAATAATTTCAGTTCTTTACCAAATGCAGTGGTTTCTGAATACTCATCATATGTCATTGC
>JGI24539J26755_10001577_pt1 | contig 10487 bp, 7 predicted proteins | sample NorSeaMetagenome_2_FD_26755 | JGI IMG/M metagenome (IMG submission 26755)
CCTTAAACGTGTCTTGATTTTCAATAGAAGTAATAAATTCTGTGCCATTAAAATCAATTTTATTAGGATTTTCATAAACTTTAATTAATGGATAAATGTTGCCTAAAAAAAGATAATCACTATCACTATCATTCATCTCATTAATGCGTGATTGCATTAAGTTCTTATTTTTATTAATCCACTTAGATTTTTCAATAATAAATTCTTCAATTCGTTTATTTGATATTTGATTAGGTGCACGTACAATAAGTTCAGCATTCTCATTGATTGAAAGACTTAAAGTCCTTCTCTTGCTCTTAATTATTTTATGGGGTGTCATTTAAGTATGTAATTAAAATTTAATAAGCTATCAGCCAACCCATTTTCTGGCATTTTCAAACATCCTCATCCAGGGAGATCTTTCTCCCCATTCTTTTGGATGCCATGAGTTTTGAATTGACCTAAAAACACGTTCAGGATGAGGCATCATAAGGGTTACTCTTCCTGAATCATTACAAACACTGGCAACGGCATTTTCTGATCCATTTGGGTTATGTGGATAAATCTGGGAACTATCACCATGATAATCTACGTATTTAATAGCAATGTTTTTGTTATTTAGTTTGCTAGTAAACTGAGCTTTGCCCTCTCCATGAGCTATTGCTATTGGCATAATGGAGTCTTCCATATCATGAAAAAAGAGAGAGTTTGTTTTTTGAATTTTAACACTCGTAAATCTAGCCTCAAATTGCTCAGAAGTGTTGCGCTCAAAAGTAGGCCAATTCTCAGATCCAGGTATTATTTCTTTGAGATTTGAAAGCATTTGACAACCATTACATACTCCTAAACTAAAGCTATCTTTCCTATTGAAAAATTCTTTAAACTCATCTTTTGCCTGATTATTAAATAAAATTGAGTTAGCCCAGCCTCTCCCAGCTCCTAAAACATCTCCATATGAAAAACCACCACAAGCAACCATCCCATGGAACTGAGAAAGTTTTATTTTTTTAGATAGAATTTCACTCATGTGAACGTCAATTGCATCAAAGCCAGCTTTTGAAAAAGCAGCCGCCATTTCTATATGNCCATTAATTCCCTGTTCCCGTAATATTGCAANCCTTGGCTTTTTTCCACTATTAATAAAGGGTGCACTAATAGATTCATTAATATCAAAGCTAGTTTGAACTTGGAGGCCTTCAGAATTGACAAGTAATTGATTATTTTCTGATTCTGAGCATATAGGGTTATCTCTTAATTTTGATATTTCATATGAAGTTGAAGACCAATTATGATGAAGTATTTTTCGTTTCTCAGTAAAAATTAACTTATTGTTATGATAGATTTTGATTTCATCTGAGCTGTTGATTTTGGCAATAGGTTTAATATATGAATCCAGCCCATTTTGTTTAAATCTGTTAATGACTTCGCTTTGATTTTTTTTAGAAATCTGAATTACACAACCTAACTCCTCATTAAATAGTTCAGATATTGGGTTAGAAACATTGATTTCCAAACCACAATGAGATGCAAATGCCATTTCTAGTAAAGAAATCATTACTCCTCCATCTGAGCGATCATGATAGGCGTTAATTAAACTCTCCTTATTAAGCTGGTTAATAAGTGAAAAGAAGTTAGCAAATAGTTTTGGATCATCAAGATCTGGGGTTAAATTACCAACATGATTAAATACTTGAGCTAAGCAGGACCCACCCATCCTATTTTTACCAAGTCCAAGATCTATTAAAAAGAGTTCTGATTCAATAGAAGTATCTAATAAAGGAGTAATTTGAATTCTTGCATCAGGAATTTTAGAGAATGCACTTATTATCAGTGAGAGTGGGGCAGTGACTGATTTTTCTTCATTTTCTTCATACCATCTACTTGTCATTGACATTGAATCTTTTCCAACGGGTATAGTTAGTCCAAGATCAGGACAAAGCTCCATACCAATAGCTTTTACAGCTGCATATAATTTTGCGTCTTCTCCAGGAAAGCCACTTGCGCACATCCAATTAGCAGATAAGTTTATATGACTAATATCTTCAACATATACGCTCATCAGGTTAGTAAGAGATTCTCCAACACTCATTCTTGCAGCTGCTGCGGAATTAATCAGTGCCAAAGGTGTTCTCTCTCCAATTGACATTGCCTCTCCCTGGTAACCATTAAAGTCAGATAGTGATATTGCACAGTCTGCAACTGGAACTTGCCATGGCCCTATCATTTGATCTCTTGCAACTAAACCTGTTACCGATCTGTCAGCAATTGTAATTAAGAAATTCTTACTAGCAATAGTAGGTAATTTAAGAAGACGCTCTAAAGCTTCAGTAAAATCAATATTACTGGTATTAAATTCTTTTTCGATATGTGGGACCGTTTTAACATTTTTCTGAGTTACTGGAGTTGAGCCAAAAAGTAATGACATAGCAAGATCTATTGGTTTATTATCAAAGTATGAATCGTTAAGAGTTAAATGCCGATTTTCAGTTGCATCACCTAATACAGAGAATGGTGCTCTCTCTTTTATACATATTTCCTTAAAGAGTTTAAGACTCTTGGATTTAATAGCAATAACATATCTTTCTTGAGATTCGTTACACCATATCTCCATTGGAGACATCTTTTTTTCATCATTTGGAATTTCTCTTAAATGAAGGTTTGCTCCTTTTTTTGAATCATTCACAAGTTCTGGGATACCATTAGAGAGTCCGCCAGCACCTATGTCATGGATTGAAACTATTGGATTATCACTACCTAGATTCGTGCACGTATTAATAACCTCTTGAGCGCGTCTTTGCATTTCAGGATTGGCACGCTGGACAGAGGCAAAATCAAGTGTTTCAGTTTGATCTCCACTACCAACACTAGATGCTGCACCTCCACCAAGGCCTATTAACATTGCTGGGCCACCTAATACAATAATTATGTCACCAGCAGAAATAGAGCCTTTCTCAACATGGTCTTCTCTTATAGTTCCTACTCCACCTGCAAGCATAATGGGTTTGTGATAACCTCTAACTTNATTATTTTGAGTTTTTTGTTCATAGGTTCTAAAGTAACCACATATATTTGGTCTTCCAAACTCATTATTAAATGCTGCTGCACCCTGAGGTGCATCTATCATAATATCCAGAGCTGAAGCAATATGTTTAGGCTTTCCATAATCTTTTTCCCAGACATTAAGAGAGTTAGGTATTTTTAAGTTGGATACTGAAAACCCACAAAGACCTGCTTTTGGTTTAGAGCCCCTTCCTGTAGCTCCTTCATCTCGGATTTCACCACCAGATCCAGTTGCAGCTCCAGGAATTGGCGCAATAGCAGTAGGATGGTTATGAGTCTCAACTTTCATTAATACAGCCTTATCGAATTGAGTGGATTTATATAAACCATTTTTATCAGGTTCAAAGAAAGTTGATCTATATCCACTCATGACTGCAGAATTATCACTATAAACTGAAAGTAGATCGCTAGGATTTTGATGGTAAGTATTTTTGATCATTCCAAATAATGAAATCGCCTGTTCTTCCGAGTCAATTGTCCAGTCAGCATTGAAAATTTTATGTCGACAATGCTCAGAATTAGCTTGAGCAAACATCATTAATTCAATATCTTTTGGATTTCTATTTAATTTACTAAATTGATTGTATAGATAGTCTATCTCATCATCACTTAATGCTAATCCAAGCTCACCATTAGACTCTTCAATAGCTGATTTACCTGAACTTAGAATATCAATATTAGAGAACTTTTTTGGCTCTTGTTCATTGAAAAGTGAATCAGCATTACTATGATTTTCAAGATGAGATTCAGTCATCTTATCTATGATAATATCTAGGATTTGTGGGAGTTCAAACTGTAAAATTTTTCTGTTGAAATGATAAATAACTCCACGCTCAATCCTTTTGATTCCTTTTAAGCCGCATAGATTTACTATATCAGTTGCTTTTGATGACCATGGGGATATAGTTCCCAGACGGGGGGTGACTATTATATTGTCATTATCAAAAGTACTAATTAGTTGAGGCGCATAATTTAAAAGTTTATCAAGCTTAGATTGATCATTAGAAGTAAGTTTCTCATATAGATCAATGAAGTGGATAAATTCAGTAGCTAGTATTTCTAAATTTGGAGTCTTTAATTTAATACTCTGATTTAGAGAATTTACTTTAAAGCTTCGAAGCGCGTGTATCTTCGAATGAGTTGCAATCATAATTGTGACATTAATTCNTCAGAGATCTCCGCATTATGATAAACCTCTTGCGTATCGTCAAGATCTTCAAGTCTATCAATGAGCTTCATAAACTTTTCAGCATCCTCCAGATTAAGCTCAATTCTGCTTGAGGGCTCCATAGTTATTTGTGAATGGTCTGGAGTCAAATTAGCATCAATTAAAGCGTCTTTAATTGGAAAAAAATTCTCTGGAGTTGTAACCACATCAATTGAGCCATCATCGTTAATTAAAACATCTTCAGCACCTGATTCGATAGCAATATCCATAATTTGATCTTCATCACCAGAAGCAAAGCTTATGAAACCCTGCTTTGAAAACATATAAGAAACTGAACCATCTGTACCTAAATTTCCACCATGCTTGGAAAAGGCATGTCTTACATCTGAAACAGTCCTATTTTTATTATCTGTTAGGCAATCAACCATAATTGCAGTTCCACCTAAGCCATAACCTTCATAGCGAATCTCTTCATAATTTTCACCTTCCAAATCACCAGAGCCACGTTTGACAGCATTTTCAATTGTATCTCGCTTCATATTTGCAGCAAGGGCTTTATCAATTACAGCCCTTAATGAAGGGTTATTTTCAAGGACTCCACCACCCATTTTGGCAGCTATAACTATTTCTTTAATAAGTTTAGTGAATACTTTTCCACGCTTAGCATCTTGAGCGCCTTTTCTATGTTGAATATTGTGCCATTTACTGTGACCAGCCATATCTTCTTAATATATTTAAAATTATTTAGTAAACTCTAGTAACCGATGAATAGAATGTTGTGCTTTTTCTATAATGCTTCTATTTATATGTACTTCGTTTTTTCCTGTATTCAATGCCTCTAAACATTTTTCTAGACTATTCATTGCCATCCATTGGCAATGAGCGCATGATTGACAGGTTGCCCCTCACCCATTGTAGGAGCCTCAATAAACTTTTTATTAGGAGCAATTTGCTTCATTTTATGAAAAATACCATTATCTGTTGCTACTATAAACATGTCTTCAGTTCTTGATGCAGCAGCATCTATTAATTGAGTAGTTGAGCCAACAACATCAGCAAGTGCAATAACTTCTTTAGGTGATTCAGGATGAACAAGAACACCCGCATTTGGATTTATTTTCATTAAACTTTTAAGACCTTCAGCTTTAAATTCCTCATGAACAATACAAGCCCCATCCCACATTAACATTTCTATGCCAGTTTGTGATTGAACATAATGTCCAAGATGTTTGTCAGGAGCCCAAAGAACTTTCCTGCCTTCACTATGTAATTTCTGAACTACTTTTAATGCACTACCTGAGGTTACTACCCAGTCTGCTCGAGCCTTAACCTCTGCAGAGGTATTTGCATAAACCACAACTACATGATCAGGATTTTGGTCACAAAAGGCAGAAAACTCATTTATTGGGCATGATAAATCTAGAGAGCAGTTAGCTTGATCATCTAAAACAAGAACTCTCTTTTCAGGAGATAAAATTTTAGCAGTTTCACCCATAAATTTAACACCTGCAACGACAATTGTATCAGCATCAGAGTTTTGCCCAAACCTTGCCATTTCAAGAGAGTCTGAAACTATTCCACCTGACTCTTCAGCTAGTTTTTGAAGATCTGAGCTGACATAATAATGAGCAACCAAGGTCGCATTATTATCCTTTAAGGCTTGCTTAATCGAATCTTCAATTGAAAGATCTATTTCTATGCTTTGCATTATTGATTTTTCGTTGGGAGAGTTACCTTTATGTTTAATTCTTTAAGTTGAGATTTAGAAACGCTAGACGGTGCATCTGTTAATAAACATGCAGCTGTTTGCGTTTTAGGAAAGGCAATGACATCACGAATAGATTCAGTTTTACTAATAGTCATAACCAACCTGTCTAATCCAAAAGCAATTCCTCCATGAGGAGGGCAGCCATAGTCAAGAGCATCAAGAAGGAATCCAAACTTTTCCCTGGCCTCTTCATCTCCAATTCCAAGCAGTTTTAAAACAGTTTTTTGCATATCACTTTGATGAATTCTAATAGAGCCACCACCAACCTCAGATCCATTAATAACTAAATCATATGCACGTGAGAGCGATTTTCCAGGATTATCTAATAGTGCTTCAGTACTAACGCTAGGAGCTGTAAAAGGGTGATGAATAGCATTAAACGTTCCATCATCAGCTTCATCAAACATTGGGAAGTCAACTACCCAAATTGGCGCCCATTCTTGATTAAATAGATTTAAATCATTACCTAGCTTTTCTCTTAAACTTCCTAGTGCTTCATTTACAATTTTAGATTTATCAGCTCCAAAAAAGATAATATCACCAGTTTTAGCCCCAGTTAAATCAATAACTTTTTGAGTTACCTCATCCCCAAGAAATTTAATAATTGGTGAGGATGGGCCGTCATCATTTATTTTTATATAGGCTAAACCTTTTGCACCATAAATACTTACAAATTTTGTATAGTCATCAATTTGCTTTCTACTAATTGAAGCTCCACCTGGTACTTTAAGTGCTGCAACTCTTCCATTTTCACTATTTGCAGGTCCAGAAAAAACTTTGAATTCTACTTTTTGCATTATTTCGTTAACATCAACCATTTGCAAAGGAATCCTCATGTCTGGTCTATCAACTCCATATAGCTTAATTGCATCATGGTAAGTAATTGTTGGAAACTCATTAGGTAAATCTATATCACCTACATCTTTGAAGAGTCCTCTTATCATATTTTCCATAAGAGACGTTATTTCGTCTTCATTCATAAAAGATGTTTCGACATCAAGTTGAGTAAATTCAGGTTGACGATCAGCCCTTAAATCTTCATCTCTGAAGCACTTAACTATTTGGTAATATCGTTCAAAACCGGACATCATTAACAATTGTTTAAAAAGTTGAGGAGATTGAGGCAAAGCAAAAAAACTTCCTTCATGTGTTCTTGATGGAACAAGATAATCCCTTGCACCCTCTGGAGTAGCTTTTGTTAAAAAAGGAGTCTCAATATCTAAGAAGTCATTTTTATCCATAAAATCACGCATAAAGTGAGTTACTTTAGATCTGAGTCGAAGTCTTTTTTGCATTTCCTCCCTCCGAAGATCTAAATAACGATACTTAAGTCTAACTTCCTCAGAAGTTTCCATTGAGTCGAGTTGAAATGGAATTGGTTTTGATGCATTTAAGATCTCAATATGATTTGCTAAAACCTCGATTTCACCTGTTGAAATTTTGTTATTGATCATTTCATTATCTCGAGCTATGACTTTTCCAGTAATCTTAAGAACAAATTCATTTCTGATAGTTTCAGCTAGTTTGAAAGTATCAATAGTTTCAGGATTAATTACTACCTGAGCAAGTCCTTTTTTATCTCTTATATCTAAGAAAATAACACCACCATGATCCCTTCTTCTATTAACCCAGCCACAAAGAGTAACATCTTGGTCTAGATTTTTTTTGTTTAGTTCACCACAGAAATGTGTTCTCATTTATCTTCCTTTATACNCACTGTTTCAGGCGTGACAACACCTGCAGATATAATTAATTTAAAAGCATCCTCGACGCTCATATCAAGTTCTATTGCATCTTTGATAGGCATCATAACAAAAAAACCTGATGTTGGATTAGGTGTAGTAGGAACAAAAAGATTAATAATCTCTTCACCTATAATTTCCTGTGCTTGAGATTTATAATCCCCTGACTGAAGTCCAATGACCCAAATTCCTTTGCTTGGATATTGAATCAAAAATGCCTTTCTGAAGTTCTCACTAGATGAGTTCAGCATTGTTGNAGATACTTTTTTTAAGGCATTGTAGATGTTTCTAAANCCTGGAATTCTATTAAGGGCCCTTTCCCATAATGCGAATAATTTACGACCTAAAATATTTGTTACTAAAACCCCTGTTGTCAGAATAACTAATATTACAATAAGTATTCCTGAACCAGGAATAGTGGTATCAATATTTAATAAGGCTTCAGGAAGAAATCTAGCAGGAACAAGACTATTTACAACTTCTAAAAAGAACTTGATAACTAGAACACTTAAAGCTAAGGGAATCCAAAATAAAAGCCCGGATATGAAATAATTTCTTAAGCGCTTCACAGAACCAAAAAAGTTAGTCTAAAAAAAGTGTTATTTTAGCACAAGCTTGCTTGTCAATATGTAACTCGGATGCTTATTCTATAGTTGTTGAGATTTTTCCTCTTCACGAATTGTTAAAATTTCATAGCCAGTTTCAGTTACAAGAATTGTGTGCTCCCACTGAGCAGAAAGAGACCGATCTTTCGTTGTAACTGTCCAACCATCTATTTTTGAAGTAACAACCTCATACCCACCAAGATTTATCATGGGTTCAATAGTAAAAGTCATTCCAGGTTCTAAAATTGGACTTTGCTCAATTTTTCCATCATCATAGTGAATCACTTGGGGTAATTCATGAAAACCCAGTCCAATACCATGACCACAATAATCCTTAACAACAGAGCAATTTTTACTTTTTGCATGGGTACCAATTACCTTACCAATTTCACCTAAGTGAATACCAGGCTTAACTTGTTGAATGCCAAGCATAAGGCACTCTTGAGTAATCTTACAAATTCTAGAAGCCTTAACACTTGGTTTTCCAACCATAAACATTTTAGAAGTATCACCGTGAAAACCATCTTTGATAATAGTTATATCGATGTTTATTATGTCACCTTTTTTTAATTTTTTTTCTCCTGGAATCCCATGACAAACAACATTATTAACTGATGTACAAACAGATTTAGGAAAACCATTATAGTTAAGAGGTGCTGGTATTGATTTAAGATCATTAACTATGAAGTCATGACATATTTGATCAAGTTTTTCTGTGGTTACTCCTACTACAACATATTTACCAATCATTTCTAATACACTAGACGCAAGTCTTCCAGCAATTCGCATCTTTTCAATCTGTTCTGGACTCTTAATAGATATAGCCATAAATTTAGTTAGAATTTTTTGAGCGCTCTTCTAAGGCTTTAATTCTATCCTCTAAGGGCGGATGTGATGACCACAGTTGAGACTTACCGGCTTTACGTTTTTCACCAATTCCAAAAGCAGCTAACTGTTCTGGAAGGGGTTCAGGCTCTTTTTGTGCTAACCTTTTGAGTGCATTAATCATATTTTGATGACCAGCAAGGTCTGCACCACCAGTATCAGCAACAAATTCTCTTTTTCTTGAGAAATACATAACAACAATACTTGCTAATATTGATAAAACAATCTGCGCGAATATTGTAGTTACAAAGTATCCAATTCCATGACCACGCTGATTTTTTAATATTACTCTGTCAACCACATGCCCAATAACTCTTGAGAAGAAAATAACAAAGGTATTAACAACTCCTTGAATTAATGTAAGAGTTACCATATCTCCATTAGCAACATGACTCATTTCATGGCCTAATACAGCTTCTATTTCACCTTTACTCATAGAATCTAGTAAGCCTTGGGAGACTGCAACTAATGCATTATTTTTGCTAGCTCCAGTTGCAAAAGCATTCATCTGAGGAGAAGGGAAAATAGCAACTTCAGGCATTTTAATACCAACAATTTTAGACTGAGCTTTAACCGTTTCAAGTAACCATTTTTCTGTACTATTAGATCCACTTTCAATAACTTTTGCCCCTGTCATTCTTTTAGCCATCCATTTTGAAATAGCTAAAGATATAAAGGCTCCTCCAAAACCAAAAATTCCAGAAAAAATTACTAAAGCGTTGATATTTAAATCGCTACCATTTTGAGCAAGAAGGCTTTCAACCCCAAGAATTCTTAGTGTAATACTAAGAATAATCATGATAGCAATATTTGTAACTAAAAAGAGAAAGATTCTTTGCATTTTAATTTTCTAATTTATTATTTGAAATTACATTATAGAAAGAATTAAATAAAATTTATAAAATTTCAAAGAGTTTTGTTAAATTTAATTGATTTATAAATTATCGACCTGGCCAGAGCATTCTGGTTTCTGTCATAGTACAGTTCATCTCTCCAGAAGTTGTAAGAATGATTTGATAGCTGTTATCAATTGGAGTTAGGATTGTATAGTCATCATCTGAATAAGTGTTTGCCTGAAGTTCTGGATCTTCTTTTAATTTAAGATCAGCAATTTCATTACAACTTTGATTATTAATTGCAGTTACAACTATAGTTGATAAATAACAATATTCACCATCAGGAGCTAAAGTTGCAGCAAATGTTGAGCTACCGTTATTGTATTTTTTAGATGAAATATGAAGTGAAGGATATAATGATGGATTATTTGGATTTACAAATGT
>JGI24539J26755_10001579_pt1 | contig 10486 bp, 6 predicted proteins | sample NorSeaMetagenome_2_FD_26755 | JGI IMG/M metagenome (IMG submission 26755)
TCATCTAATGAAGGCATTTTCTTTCCTTCACTTTCAGATATTGTTAGACTTCCGACACCATCTGATATGTTATTATCATTAGTAATATAATCCCAATTATACCCTTTGTCGCCACATTCAGCCTTATTTTCTTCATCAATGGACGAAAACTTATCTGAAAAATTAAAACCACTTAATACAAATGCAGATGGTTCATCTGGATTTTCTTTAATATCTAATGGTTTTGTTGCATTCATATCGTCTATATCTTGGTTATTCTTAGTTGGTCTTTCAATGCGAGTACTTTGCCCCCCACACAATATTCCTCTACCCGGCATTATCAAATGATCAAAAACTTCCTTACCATACAACATATCTTTTGAGGGCAATAACATAAATGCGGGTACCGAATGTATTTTTTTTTCAATTTCTATATTTTCTGATATCAAATCATTTATACAAACGAGCTTAATTTTCTTATCTTTATCGTATCTTTTTATATTATCTATTAACATGTTACAGTGATTACATTGGGTGCTATAAAATAAAATCATCTTAATTATAAATAAAAAAATAAATATACTCTTATATACGAATATCTTAATTAAACCTTTTTAAATATACACCATCTATTAAAGAAACTAAACTTCTTCTGTACAGGATCTTTATCTAATTCCATCACAATTTTATGAATTGCCTCCTTGTCACTATCGTCATCAGGGATTTCTGATTTAATTTTATTGAAGTATTCTGAGAACAATTCGCTTTCTACCAATTCTAATTTATGAGTTTTACATTTTTCAACTAATAATTCATATGATACTAAATATTCTGGTATAAATTTGCTCGTTGATTCGATAAACACATCAATCTTTTTATTATATCTATCAATCGTATCCTTATTATATCTTCTAATAATGGCCCAAATAGGTACCTTGTTTTTAATATCAATTTCAGTATTTTTAACTCCTTCAATCATATCTCCACCATTACTATTAATTTCATCTTCTATTCTTTTACCGTCCATGAAAGTACATGAGAATGTACCGTTGTTTTTCAACAAAGAGCTCACATTATTCAAATAGGTATCTAATGTTTCTTCGCTTTTAAAGAAATAATGAATACTAAACATACACGAACAAACATCAAACCCATTGGCTCCTTGACCGATGATATTAGAATAATGTTTTTGCATATCATTACGTTTTTTATTTAAAACATTTTGTAATACATTAAAACTCTCTTGATCATCAATTGATAATGAACATTCGCCGTCTGTAATATTTTTTCCACAATCTCCTGCTACAAATACCATATTAGGAAATGATACTTTTTCCTTGATATTGTGATTTCTGAAAAATCGCTTCCTATTTTCTAACATTCTGCTATATGCTCCGGTACGAGGACCATATATATTATTTTTTACCAAATCAATGCCAAGAATAAATTTATATCCATTATCAATCCATCTTGACATATCACCTCCTTCTCCACATGCTAACTCAATTAAACTATTTTTACTACTAGGTTTCTTATAAAGCATTCTCTTAATACCTAAATTATGAAATTGAAGCATATTATACGAAAACATTGCATCTCTTGGTACATTTCTAGAATAATATATATCATCGGCTTCCAATAATCTCTCACTTTCACTATCGTTAACATCCATATTTACAACCTGTTTATTTCCTCTAATAATACTTTCCGTTACTGGATTATGAATAGAACGCCATATATTAATTGCGACACTCATATCATTAGCCGTTTTTGATAATTCACCCATTTTATAAATCCTAATTTTATCTTCCCGTAATCTCATTGGACTCCATCTCATATTTGCAGGAATCTTACGATCCATATTATAAATACATTCTATGATTACATCACCATCGATTATATCACCATTTTCACATCTAACTTTCCCATTAGAATCTAATTTTACTAGTAATTTTTCAATACCTTTCTCATAATATATATTTGGTTGGAACAATTTTGGCATATATGCCTTCTTTTTATCTTGCACCATCAATCTATATTCTTTATTATATGCTATCTTTAAAGCTTCATCTATTGTATAAGGTTCCCATTGAGAAGCATTATATCCTACATATAACAAGAACTCTTTATATTTTATACCATCAATAGTTGTTGTTCTGGCCTGTTTTGCTAAGAAATCAATAGTATTCTGTTCGGGAGGTTTCCATTTAAATACTCTATCCCATTTAACATTATCAGTTATGGGCATCGCCTTATTCGCATAATACGAATATAATGCTAATTTAGCCGGTGTAAAGATTAATCCATCAATATCATAAGGATATTGTTTTTTCCCCGATAATATTTCATCACAATCCATTAAAATATCCTTGTTATATAGATGTTCTTTTACAATATAGTCAATAGAATATTCAGTTTTTTTCATACCATTGGCAGTCTGTAACAAATACATATATCTTGATTTTACTTTATTATCTTTATCAATCAACGGTAAAGATGTAATTTTTTCACCACCATAATAATAAATATCAAAAGCAGCAAATAGACCTTTTGTGGAATTATCAATTCTATTATTACATGCGATATATTCACCATCAATCAAACTATTGTTTAACTCTTTAATAGCAGTAATTCCCGTATCTGTTACTCTATATGTATTATTAATTAGATATACTTTTCCAATATTATCAATATACATAAGTAACCTTTCACCATCTGCTTTTTCAGTAACAGTATATTCCGACAATATACTAACAATACCATATTCATCGGGATTGAGAACATTTATTTTTTCTAATGTAACAGGTTTGGGAGTAATCAAGGGTGGTTTATTTGGATTTTTATTGTTATAAGACTTAATTACAATGTCATTTTTAACAAGTTCATAATAATTTTTTATAATATCTTGTTGTTGTATTTTGGATATAACATATGTTGATAAATATAATGCTTGTTCCATTTTGATTAATGCCGGTAATATATGATCTTTATCTGTTTTTGTTATATCAACATAAAACTCGTATTTCTGCGTTGACGATAATATACCGGAATTATTCAAATTATAATACATGTCAGAATCATTTACTTCGTCATATTCTAAGCCATTTCCTTTTGTTATGCTAATGATAAACTTTATATTTGTCTCAGGGTCGGTGTACTTTATTTTTTTTGTTATTTTATAAAATTTTCTGATATCATTCCAATTTACAGGAATACTCGCGTCTGATGATAAATTGCTTTTAATAGAATAAAAATTTAATTTAGAGTCTAATAAATCATCAACAATATCTTTCGATATTACTTTGTTTTTATACCACTCAAAATTTTTACTATTATACTTGGAATTATGACAGTATTTAATAATGTTAGTATTTCCAGATACTTTTAATAATGTTTCGTCGCAGTATATTTCAAGCTTTTGTTTATCTATTTCTTCGCCATAATTTAAAGATTTCATAACATTAATAAAATTATCATATACAATATCGCTCCAATTTAATGCATTAGTAAATTTAATATATGTTTCACAATCTTCTTCAATTAAAGAATAATGCTTTTCAATTATAGAAAATATAGAATGATCTTTGGAAATTTCCATAGTGAGTCTCTAATAAATAAAGACATTATAGATTTATATATCAATTTTTATATATAAATAAAAAAAATGATATATTCATATAGATTATATTACAATAGTAATGTCAACAATGTTTATGCCAATTAAGTTTAATACTACTGTAATTTTAACTCCAAAAGAATTTAATAAAAAGTTTGACAACACAATATTATTGAAAATTAAATCAACCCTTGAAAATAATTGTAGTAAACATGGATTCATTAAAAAAGATAGTATCAAAATCATCAAAAGATCTGCTGGGTATTTTAAGGAGTCCCATTTAAATGGAAATATAGCATACGATTTAAGTTGTATTGCAGAAATATGTAACCCAACACAAGACTCAATCATTAAATGTATCATTAAAGCTAAAAATAATTTAGGTCTCAGAGCAATTGGTACATTTGAAGATATGTCTATACTTGAAGTTATTATCCCGCGTATTACATCAGGGATACAATCTGAGGTAAATATTGATGATGTCAATATTGGAGACAATGTAAATGTTCGCGTATGTGGAAAAAAGTTTACCCTATATGATAAAATGATATCTATTGTCGGTAAAATTATAAAAGATAAACAAGAAATCATTGAAATTGCAGAAGATATCGAAGAAGACAATCAGTCCGATTTTGAAGAGCAAGATGATGAAGATGATTTTATAGAACTTTTAAATAAAGACGATGAAGAAGAGGAAAATGAAAATGAAGATGAAGAAGACGAAGATATTAAAAGAATTAAAATAGATGCGATATCATTAAAAGAAGAGGACGACGATGAAGAAGATGAGGACGAAGAAGAAGATGACGAAGATGATGACGATGACGAATTAGACGATTTGGATGAAGATATAGAAGAAGATTTTGAAGAAGATTTTGAAGATATTTAATATATAAATATATAAAATTATTATATAGTAAAAAATGAATAAACATGAATTATGTAGATTAATAAAAGGAAATGTTATAAAGTTAACACATAATGAAATAACAGAATTATTTAAAATAATTAAAAATTGTAATGTTAATTATACGAAAAATAATAATGGTATTTTTTTAAACTTAAACTGGTTATCAAAAGAAAACCTCGTGAAAATGAATAATTATATTTCGTTTTGTATAAAATCACAAAATGAAATAAGTAAATATGAATTAATGAAAAATTTATTAAATAATACGGTTGATACCGCCAATATAGAAGATACAAAAAAAGATGATGCGAATATAATACAGGCAGAATTGGGAAATAATGTAAAACAAAAATTCTCATCTAGTATGAAGTTTTATTTATTGAAGAAAAAGTTTAGTAAACAAAATACATTAATTTACAATCTCTATGATAATGAATTAAAATACGAAAATTATCTAATAACATAAAAAATGATATAGAAAGTATTATTAGTATATATAATAATTATGATTAAAATATTATATGACAAAATAAATCACTCCAACGACAATAGTACATTGTGGAAACCTGATAATATTAGTATATATAATAAGTTTACACAAAATATAGATTATATTGAACCCATTATTGAAGAAAAAGTACAAGTAGAAAGTATTAAAGTAAAACCTAAAAAAATGCAAAAAAAAACCTTATTAAAACCATTAGATGTAATTTTGAAAGAATCTAATACTTTTGATGATTTTAAAGATAATATTAAAGAAAAATTAATTGATTTTGTTTCAAAAAAAGAATTTAATAAGGTTTTTGGTATAACAAAAAGCTCAGAAGTTATGTCAGGTATTGTTAATAATAGATGGAATAAAGCAACGGCATTATTTATATCCTTCTTATTCAGTAAATCAATTGAGTATAACGATACAATTGTATCATATAATAAAGATACTTATAATGGAATAATCGTTTTAACTATTTAGGTTTATATAATGGTAATAATAATAATTTATTTTTTTCTAATAATTTATTTGCAATATGAACACAATATATATTCTTATTTTTGAATTTGTAATTATCGCCATTTGTTTTATTTATTTGATTTAAGAATTTATTATGGTCAGTATCATAATATGTATCGCACACGCGCCCGGTTTTCTTACCTTTTCCAATTACAGGGTCTGTTGATAAAATTTTAAGTTTATTTATAAATGTTTCCTTGTTTTTAAAAGGTTCTAAAAACCCACAAGGCATTTCTTCCAATGACATATCTTGTGGTAAATTAGTAGCTATCTTTCTCATTTTAGCAAATTCATCCCTTTCGCGTTTAGTAATATCCATATTAAATACATCCGTATCCTTAACATGAAGATTAATATCTAGTTTATCAATATTATTATCTTTATTAGTAGTATCATATATATTTATATATCCTATATATTTATTATCATTCTTTTTATAAGAAGGAATTTCTTCTTTTTTTATTAATACTCCCTGGTCATACAAACACTTCTCTAAGAATATTATTCTATCATCACTGCTTTTATTTGTTAATATAAATTGTATTAAAGTCATAAATTGGTTATAATCCATATTTAAATACATTGATATAGTAGTACTATTTTTGTTTTTGGTATCAATATCAATGTTCTTAATTACATTTTCAATATTTGACGATTTAGTATCACTAATTGCTTTTACTATTTTATCTTCACCAGTAAATATAATGCTTAATTTATTTATTTTTTTACTAACATTTTTAATTAGTTTAATACCATCTTTATGTATAATAATATAATAATCATTAATAATTATAAATGGATATATTGATTTTCTAATAGTATATAGCAATAAATCATCATCAATGTCTAGTTTTTTCTTTATATCATCATAAACTATATAAAAAATCCCATTCTTAATATATTCTGATAATAATCCTTTCAAAGAGTTTTGCGTTCGCTTCAATAGATGTTTGTAAGCTTCGCTATTATATCCGTCTGTATCCATATCATCTTTTTTATCATAACATGCTGGCTCAAATCTATCATTATCTCCAAATTCATATTCATAAATTTTATTTTGCGAGGTATTGAGTTTTACTTTTCCAATATTAAATATTGATTTGGGAAAATAATTTATATTTTTCATTAATATACAATCAAGAGAATTATCTCTTATAATTTTATCTACCTTAATGCTATCAATATATTTACGTGTTGATATTCTAAGAGCATGAATATCAATAGTTTCCTTATTATCGTTATCATTTATACTAGCATGTAAGTAAACAGTTGTATTTCTATCTTCGAGAGGTAAATTTTGATGTCTGCAATTTCTAATTCCTCTGCCAATAATTTGTTCAGGTCTATTAAAATGATACCATGGTTCTATTAAATGTATTTCACGAGCATTAAAAAAACTAAGTCCCTCGCTTGCGACTGGTGTTATTAATATAACTTTAACTAATTCCCCATTGATATTTTCTGGCTTATTTATTTTACTAATTAAAGTATCTATTTGCGTAGAACCCATAATCTCCTTATTATCACTTGTTAATATACAGTACTTTGGTGATTTAATATTATCATATACAGGTTTGTCTTTAATTATTTCAGCATTATTTAGTATATTATTTGTACCCTCTCTTGTAAAACCCATATGTTCCAAACAAATAGCAAATGGTAATATACCAGAATATACAAATCTAGAATATATAACAATTACTCCTTTTGATTTTTTTATAATATTGCATATATTCATAAACTTTCCTGAATATTTACCCAATTTACTTTCATCAGGCATTAAGGCATTTTCATATTTTTTATTATATTTAACTAGTAATGGATCGCTATCTCTCGTTTTTGTAAAAAAAGTGAAAAACCCTTTATTTCCGATTTCATCATCGTATACTATATTCATCGGTTGTAATAATTTCATATTTTGATTTTTATTTTCAACAGATTCATTATCAGCAGATATATCATCNCTTTCACTCTCGTCTATTTTTTCTTTATTATATCCTAATTTTTCTATTTTAGATTTTTGTGATAAACTGAGTTTAGAAGTTACTATACCATTATCAATATTATCTAACCATTTTAATTCATTTATTGGTATAGCTTTATTAGAAGGGTCTTTAATAGGTGTTTTCTTTAATACTCTAATTCCACTATTTTCAGGATTTAATTTTAATGCAAAAGTAAATGGATTTTTACCTCTCAGATATGATATATATGTTGATGATAACTTTTTAATCAATTCTACAACAGAATCATCAATATTTAATTTTTGATTACCAAATATTTTCGCATATTTTGCAAGTATATTTTCGCGTTTATCATTTAATAACATCAATTTAAATAAGTCAAGTATATCTCTTGGTTCATTATACATTGGGGTAGCCGATAATAAAACTAACTTGTTATTTACCCCCGAACTTAATATATTTGTTAATGCAATATAAGAATCCTTATCTTTTTTATTTGTACTTCTTATGTTATGTGCTTCATCTATAATAATAACTTTATTTTCAACTATTTTATCCTTATAATTATCAATAATATATTTGGAAAATCCATCATAAGTAAATAATCTATATCTATTTTTTAATATTTTCTTTAATTCGGTATTAAGTAACTTCTTATTATTAAATGATGATTTATAAATATTTAATAGTTTTACATAAGTATCTCCTGTACATTGATTCATAATATTTTCAAATGTATGAGTATCTATATCAAAAATCTGCGATTTAAAACTTTGCTTCAATGATTGTGGCATAATTACCCAAATCATAGGCTCTTTGTTATCATGTGCTATTAATAGTGATTCTGACATTGTTATTGATGAGCACGTTTTACCTACACCAACACCATGATATAATAGTATACTATTATATGGTGTTTTATAAGATATATATTGACTAACAAAATGTTGATATAAAGAAGTTTCAAATGAACCACATAATTTATCAGCAACATTATTGAAATCTTCAATATTTTCAATAATAGGAAATTTAGGTATTTTATGAATTGCAAAATTCATATTTCTAGAAATTTTGTTAGGAAAGTCATCTTCTTTTAAATCAGGGTAATATAAAGAAAATGATGTCGGACTAGAAGATTTAGATAGTTTTGGAGTTATTGTAGGTTCTAATTTTTCTATCTTTTTATCTTTAACACATTTCCCGGTTTTAATATCTCTTATCTTTCCTTTTTCGCATATTTTAACACATCTTCCCGATATAGGATTGATTTCTTTTCCTTCCGGGCATTCTATAATATTTTTATCTTTAACACATTTCCCGGTTTTAATATCTCTTACCTTTCCTTTTTCGCATATTTTAACACATCTTCCCGATATAGGATTGATTTCTTTTCCATCTGGACAAACAATTTTCTTGGCTGTTTTGCCTTTTAACATTATCCTATTAAAAATAAAGATATATTATAATAAACTACTTATAATACTATGAGCTTTTTTAAATATTTTAATTCTTTCAATATTATGAGTTTTAATATGGCTCAGAACTTCGTTATAAGTAAACCATTTCAACGCCCTTACCTCTCTAATTTGTTCCATACATGTCTTATTAATAAGTAACTCCGCATCATCTTTAATAATTTTTGCTATATAATATACGTGTTTATACAAAACGTTATTTGTGCCAAAAAATATTTCCTGAAAAGGTATAACATTGGTATTAATTGAAATATCATCTTTATATAATTGCGTTTCCTCGCAAAATTCTCTAACCGCACAATCAATATCATACTCTTTTATTTTTTTTCTACCCTTAGGAAATCCCCATTCTTGTTCTGTATAATTATTTTTACAATTTTTAACAGCAATTATATTGTTTAAATTATTATTATTGAAATTATGTTCAAATTTGGCTTTTGAATCCAGATATTCCTTAGTTTGTTTAAAATTAGTATGCTGTGATTGACACCATGTATAATTCCAAATCTGATCAAAACTATTATTCATAATCATGTGTTTCTCGGTTTCTGTCATATACTCGATCAGTTGTTTTAAATAATTTTGATCTTCGGCATTATATTTACCTCTAACAAACTCCATAAATGATAAACTATCCTTCCGCTGTATCATAACATATTTAATTTTACCATCAATTATCTTATAACAAATAATTCCAAAACTCATAATAGGATGGGGGCAGTCTTTATATAAATGACCATTTAATCCACAATTTCTACATGTTTGGGGCCTAAAATAACTACTACTCTTTTTAATTGCCTCATCTTCCTTTTTTTTCATTACTCAACATTATAATAATATATTAAACGATTTCTTAAATATATTTATAAAAAAAACTAATTATTGAATGGGTGAATAAGAACCTGTATCGTATGTGTCAAATCCGGTAAGAGCATTATCTACAACCGGTGGTGCGCGGCGCTGTGGTTCTACTGGTGGTACATCATGATTTTCTACTGGTGGTACATCATAATGTTCTTCATGATGTTGTGGTTCTTCATCACTTTCATAATGAACATCGGTAGTATTACTAGATTCCATGTTTTTCTCGTCTTCATATTGCTTAATTACATTTTTAGCATATTCATCAGCAGTTTTAGAATCTATTTTATTATTTTCTGTATTATTATCGGCTCTTTGGTTAGCTATTTCAAAGCTAGACATTGACATTAATAATGATAAAACAATCATTAAGCAGTATAATATTATAACAACCGATATAACCCATGCGAGTAACCAACACCACCATCTTGTATTAATATTACCACCAGTTACTATACAAGTTAATTCGAATAAAGACATTAATATAGATGGTATAGATACAATTATTATAAATATAACAAATGCTAGTCTTTGATCAATAGGTATTTTACTACTGGAAAATAATATGGCTAAACATAATACAAATATAGTACCAAATAATGCAATTCCAGCATACTTAGATTGTTCAGAACCAAAAAATAAAGCGTTTAAACTTATTTGTGGGCTACG
>JGI24539J26755_10001581_pt1 | contig 10465 bp, 10 predicted proteins | sample NorSeaMetagenome_2_FD_26755 | JGI IMG/M metagenome (IMG submission 26755)
AATAATATTATTGAACAAACATGTAAAGAAATTGAAGGAGTTGTTGTAGCTGCAAATTATAATTGTCCTGGACAAGTAGTAATTTCAGGAGAACTAAATGCAGTTAAATTAGCTTGTGAGAAACTTAGTAACGCTGGTGCTAGAAGAGCACTTTTACTTCCTGTTGGGGGAGCTTTTCATTCAGAATTAATGATTGATGCAAAAAAAGAACTTTCATTAGCTATTGAAAAAGCTTCATTCAATGAGCCTATTTGTCCTATATATCAAAATGTAAATGCTAAGGCTGAAACATCAGTCGAGAAAATAAAAGAAAATTTAATATCTCAACTCACTTCTCCTGTGAAATGGAATCAAAGTATAGATCAAATGATAAAAAACGGAACAACACAGTTTATTGAAATTGGTCCTGGAAAAGTGCTACAAGGACTTGTGAAAAAAATTGATAGAAATACAGATGTTACTTTTCCTGAGCTGTAAAAAATTTATTTATTTTATCACAAATAAATCTGATTTGATCGTTATCTAATTCTGAATGCATTGGTAGAGAAATAACTTGTTCAGACATCATATTAGATATTGTGAAATCTTCTTCTTTATAATTTTTATCAGAATAAGCTTTTTGTTTGTGTAATGGAATCGGATAATAAATACCATGAGGAATATTATTGTCATTTAAGTATTTTGACAATTCATCTCTATTTCCACTTAAAACTCTCAAAGTATATTGATGAAAAACATGTGACTGACAATTATTTTTGGCAATAGGNGTTAATAAATTTTTATTTTGATTTAACTCTTTGGAATACAATAAAGAAGCCTCTTTTCTTCTTTCGTTGTAAAAATCTAATAATGGTAATTTTACTGATAATATAGCCGCCTGCACACTATCTAATCTTGAATTAACTCCTACGACATCATGATGATATCTAACATACATGCCGTGATTAACAATTCCCCTTATAGTATGTGCTAACTCATCATTATTTGTAAAAATTGCTCCTCCATCGCCGTAACATCCTAAATTTTTAGAGGGAAAGAAAGAAGTAGTTCCTATGTCTCCAATAGTTCCAGACTTTAGATTAGAATTATTTGACGATAAATAAGTAGATCCTATTCCCTGTGCGTTATCCTCTATAACATAAAGACTATTAGATTTAGCTATATCCATAACCTTATCCATATTAGCAACCTGTCCAAATAAATGAACTGGAATGATTGCTTTAGTTTTTGATGTAATTGCTTTAAGTATTTCATCACAATCAATGTTAAATGTATCCTCTTCAATATCAACTAAAACAGGTTTAAGCTGTAACAAGGCAATTACTTCAACAGTAGCAGCAAAAGTAAAATCAGATGTTATTATTTCATCTCCAGGCTGCAAACCTAAACTCATCAATGCTATTTGCAAAGCATCTGTTCCATTAGCGCATGGAATTACATGTTTAACGTTTAAATAACTTTCTAAATCGGATTGAAATTTTTTGACAGATGGTCCATTAATAAATGTACCGTTTTTAAAAATTTCTAACACAGAAGAATCAACTTCATCTTTTATAAACTCGTATTGAGTCTTTAAATCTACCATCTGTAATTTTCTCATAGNATGAAATTTGTGTAAAAATAAGAAAATACAGAGTTTTAGAATGAATATATTTGCAAAATACTAAATGAGTATTTTTGTAAGTCAATGAGGGTAATATACAACATAGCAATGGTTCAAATAAAAGCCCTTTTATTTGTGCTTAAATTTTTTAATTCAAAAATCAAATCTTTCGTTGAAAAAAGAAAAAATGTTTTAAAAATTTTAGAGAATAATATTTCTAGAAATGACAATTACATATGGATACANGTGGCTTCACTGGGCGAATACGAACAAGGTCTTCCAATCTTTAAAGAAATTAAATCATTATATAAAAACCACAAAATAGTACTTTCATTCTTTTCTTCATCTGGTTACGAGGTTCGAAAAAACAATCCTATTAGTGATTTAACGGTTTACTTACCACTAGATACTAGTAGAAATGCAAAAAAATTCATTTCATTAATAAATCCAAAAATGGTATTTTTTGTTAAGTACGAATTTTGGCCAAATTATCTACAAAATTTAAACAATAATAACATCCCTACTTTTCTTTTAGCTGGTTTGTTTAGAAAAAATCATTGGTTTTTCAAATGGTATGGATTAGAGTTTTTAAATATCTTAAAATCATCCATAACACACTTTTTTGTTCAAAATAATGATTCAATGGATTTATTATTAAATCATAATATTACCAATTGCACGTTAATGGGAGATTCTAGGTTTGACAGGGTTAATGCTTTATTAGATCAAAATAATGATATTGAAAATATTAAAGAGTTTGTAGGAAATAAAATTTGTTTTGTTGCCGGGAGTACATGGAAAGAAGACGAATCTCTAATGGATAATTACATAAATGAAAACAATAACGATTTAGCATGGATTATTGCACCTCATCAAATCAACTCAAAACAAATAACGGAATTTCAACAAAGACTTAAATGTAAAAGCATTCTTTTTTCTAATTTAAATGAAAAAAATATTAATACATCTAAAGTTTTAATAATAGACTCTATAGGCTTACTAACTAGGCTCTATAGCTATTCTGATATTTCTTATGTTGGTGGTGGAATGAGTAACTCTGGATTACACAATATTCTTGAGCCTGCTGTTTTTAAAAATCCTGTTTTAATTGGTAAAAACTACTTTAATTTTCCCGAAGCCAAGGACCTTATCACTAAAAATGGAGTTATAAGTGTGAAGAACCCTAAAGAGTTTAAAAAACATTTAAATGAATTAATTGAAAATAAAAGAAAAAGAGTTGAAATGGGAAAAATTAATTNTGATTATATTAAATCAAATCTTGGTGCTACTAAAAATGTTATTTCATATTTAAAAGAAAGAAAATGAAAAAAATAATTCTACCAATTACAATTTTATTATCATTTATGCTAAATGCACAGAATCCGGTTGGAGCATGGGAAAGAGTTCATGTTTCTAAGGATGGAAAAGAATTAAAAAGNGTAGTCATTTTCTCTGAATCTCATCAAAGTATTAGTATCTATGAAAGTAAAACAGGAAAACTTATTCATTCAAATGGAGGTTCTTGGAAATTAGAAGGTCTAACTATGACTGAAGTTGTTGAATTTGATACTGATAATCCAGAGAGAGTTGGTAGTGCTGTGGTATTTGATATTAACATTGATGATCAATTTTTAGAAATAGTTGGCAGTGAAATGAAATTTTCCAGATTAGACAATGGAGCGCCAGGTGACTTAAGTGGTGCATGGCTAATGTCAGCTAGAATAAGAGATGGTAAAAAACAAGAAAGAGATATTTCTAGACCCAGAAAAACAATGAAAATTCTTTCTGGAACAAGATTTCAGTGGATAGCATATAATACCGAAACAAAAAAGTTTATGGCTACAGGTGGAGGAAGCTATTCGACTGTAAATGGCAAATACACTGAAAATATTGAATACTTTTCAAAGGATCTTACTAGAGTTGGAATGCAACTTGAATTTGATTATAATTTAAATAATTATAGATGGAGTCATAGGGGATTTAGCAGTAAAGGAAAGCCTATTGATGAAGTATGGATTCAAAGATAAATTAGATATCTTTTAATATTTCAACTAATTTTACACAAAATAAAATATGTCAAAAAAACCTTTAATTTTAGTTACAAATGACGATGGAATATCAGCTCCAGGAATTAGAACACTAATTTCTGCAATGAACGAAATAGGTGATGTAGTTGTTGTAGCGCCTGACAGTCCCCAGTCTGCAATGGGGCATGCTATAACAATAAATTCAACTTTGCATTGTAATGCTATAAAAATTGACAACGGTCCTCAAAAAGAATATTCATGTTCAGGGACTCCAGCAGATTGTGTGAAATTAGGAATAAATGAAATCCTAGACAGAAAACCTGATCTATGTGTTTCTGGAATTAATCACGGATCAAATTCTTCAATCAATGTTATTTATTCAGGAACAATGAGTGCAGCTGTAGAAGCAAGCATTGAAGGTATACCTGCCATAGGATTTTCCTTACTAGATTATAGTTGGGATGCAGATTTCGAAACTATAAAAGAATATGTAATTAGTATTACTAAAAAAGCTTTACGCCAAGGTATTCCAAAAGGAAATGCCTTAAACGTAAATTTCCCTAAATTAAAAAAGAAAGAAATAAAAGGAATTAGAATTTGTCGCCAAGCTAATGCTTATTGGGTTGAAAAATTTGATAAAAGAACAAATCCGCAAGGAAAAGAATATTATTGGCTCACTGGAGAGTTTATAAATAAGGACAAAGAAGAAGACTCAGATGAATGGGCGCTTGCAAATGGATTCATTTCAATTGTTCCTGTGAAATTTGACATGACTGATCATAACAATATTAAAAAGTTAAAAAACTGGGATTTTTAAATCAATGAAATATTACATAATAGCTGGAGAAGCGTCAGGTGATTTACACGGATCAAATTTAATAAAAGAAATTATTGAATTAGATCCAAGTGCAGACATTAGAGCTTGGGGAGGAGATAAAATGAAAAATGCTGGAGCTAAAGTTGTAAAACATTTTAAAGATTTAGCATTTATGGGTTTTTATGAAGTACTGGTTAACATAGTCACTATTTTAAAGAACATCAGCTTTTGTAAAAAAGATATTCTTGAATTCAACCCAGATAAAATAATTTTTATTGACTATCCTGGATTTAATATGAGGATCGCAAAATGGTCAAAAAAATATAAATTCAAAACTGTATATTATATAGCACCTCAACTTTGGGCATGGAACGAAAAGAGAATAAAAAATATTAAAAAACATATTGATTTCTTGTATGTTATTCTTCCTTTTGAAAAAGAATTTTTTGAATTAAAACATAATTACCCAGTAAAATTTTTGGGTCACCCATTAGTTGACAGTATTAGTAATTTTAAAAAAAACTACGACTCTTCAAAAGAACAAATAATATCAAATAAAAAACCGGTAATTGCAATTTTACCAGGAAGCAGAAAACAAGAAATTAAAAAGATTTTAAACACAGTAATTAAAATAGTTGAATATTTTCCCAATCATCAATTTATAGTAGCAGGAGCGCCAAACATTGAACTTAGTTATTACAATTCAAGTCTAAAAAATAAAAACATAAAAGTAATTGAAAATAAAACTTACGAGCTTCTTTCAATATCAACTGCAGCTATTGTAACAAGTGGAACAGCAACTCTGGAAACTGCATTATTCAAGGTCCCTCAGGTGGTTTGCTACAAAAGCAGTTATTTTAGTTATTTTATTGCTAAACTAATCGTGAAAATTAAATATATTTCACTTGTAAATCTTATAATGGACCAGCAAATCGTTAAAGAATTAATACAGCAAGATTGTAATAAAGTTAATATCACAAATGAACTCAAAAAAATTTTAGATTTAAATCACAGAAAATCATTGCTAATTAAATATGATGAATTAACTTCAGTTCTAGGAAATTATGGAACTAGTAAAAGAGTAGCTTTAGACATAATAAAAAAATAATATTGTGAAAATTGATGGAACAGATAAAAAAATAATTCTTGAACTTACAAATAATTCAAGAACACCAGTTTTAGAAATATCAAGGAAAATTGGTATTTCAGGAGCAGCAATTCATCAAAGAATAAGAAAGCTAGAAGAATCTGGTTTAATTAGTGGACATCACTTAAAATTAAATCCGAAAGTATTGGGTTACTCAACTCTAGCGTTTGTAGGTGTACATTTTGACAAAGCTGAAAGAAATTCTGAAGCAATAAAATCTATGAAGAATATTCCTGAGATTTTAGAATGTCACTACACAACTGGTAACTGGAGTGTTCTTATAAAAATATTATGTAAAGACAACGAAGATTTAATGCTGATTTTAAATAAGAAAATCCAATCTATAAAAGGAGTTTCGAGAACAGAAACATTTATTTCCTTAGAACAACAAATCGATAGACAAATAACTATTTCTTAGAATTAATTATAAAGAATAATATAATTAAAGTCAATATTACAGAAATAAAATTACCAACTATCATTGACAAACTTTCCAAATTAATTCCATGTATAAACCATAAAGCTAAACCTGAAACATATAAAAGATAAGTAGTAAGAGATAAACCATCAACAGATTTAGTTTTAAAAACCTTTAATACTTGTGGAACGAAAGCAATTGTTGTTAAAAATGCAGCTGCAAATCCAATTATTTCACCCCCACTAAATAGCCAATCTAACATACTATATTTATTATTTTACCCGGAACAACTATGATTTTTTTAATATCTCTTGGATTTAAATATTTATTTAGTCTTGAATCTTCTTTCAAAGTCTTTTTGATTTCTTCTACATTCAAAGATAATTCTAAATTCAATTTGAACTTCATTTTTCCATTAAAAGATACTGGGTATTCAAATGAAGTTTCCTTTACAAATTCTGAATTAAAAGCTGGGAAATCTTCAAAAGATATTGTATTCGAATTCCCTAACTTATTCCATATTTCTTCGCAAATGTGAGGAGCAAATGGCGATAACAAAATTGTTAAATTTTTTAAAATATGCAGATTATTACACTTTATTGAACTTAATTCATTTACACAGATCATAAAAGCACTTACCGAAGTATTGAATGAAAAATTATTAATATCCTCTTCAATTTTCTTTATTGTTTTATGTAAAATCTTTAAACTTTCTTTTGACGGATTTTCATTACTAACATAAAATTTATCTGTTGAATGAAACAAATTCCAGTATTTTTTCAAAAAAGAATATGTTCCTGAGATACCTGCAGTATTCCATGGTTTGGCTTGTTCAATTGGACCAAGAAACATTTCATATAATCTTAGAGTATCTGCTCCATAATCATTACAAATTTGATCAGGATTTATAACATTATATTTAGATTTTGACATTTTTTCAACTTCTCTATGCACAATAAATTTACCATCAAAAGATTCGAAATTTGCATTGTTAAATTGAGGTTGCCAATTTCTAAGAGCATCTAAATCTAATTCGTTATTTATATTTACAAATTGTACATCAACATGTATTAGTTGAGTTTTAACATCTTTGACTACACCTTTAGAAAAATAATTATCTGTTCCTACTTCTCTTGAAATAAAAGCGCTATTTCCAAGAATCATTCCCTGATTAATTAATTTCTTAGCATAATCTTTTACAGGTACTAGGTCTAAATCATACAAAAAATATTGCCAAAATCTTGAATATAATAAGTGTCCTGTAGCGTGCTCACTACCACCAATATATACATCAACTTCCTTCCAATAATTTAGAGATTCTTTAGATGCAAATTCTTTGTTGTTATTTGAATCCATGTATCTATTAAAATACCATGAACTTCCCGCCCAGCCTGGCATAGTGTTAAGCTCTAATCTAAAAACAGTTTTATTATCGATTAAAGAATTAGCTACAACTTTGTTATTGATAGTGTCCCACGCCCATTCTTTTGAATTACCTAATGGTGGTTTACCATCTTCTGTAGGCAAATACTTATCAACATCTGGAAGAGCTATAGGAAGATGATTTTCATGAATCATTACAGGAAAGTTATCCTTATAATAAACGGGGAATGGTTCTCCCCAATACCTTTGTCGACTAAAAACAGCGTCTCTAAGCTTATAATTAATTTTGTGAACACCTTTATTTAATTGTTTTAATTTTTCGGTAGCTAAATTTATACCATCCTTATAATTCAACCCGTTCAAAGATTCTGAGTTTGTCAAAACAAATCCATCTTTACTTTGAAAAGCCTCTTTAGAAATATCTTTGTCAAGAAAAATATTTTTTATAGGTAAGTTGAAAAACTTAGCAAAGTTATAATCTCTTTGATCACCACACGGAACTGCCATAACAGCTCCTGTTCCGTATCCTGCTAAAACATAATCAGAAATCCATATTTCAAGCTTTTCATTATTAAGAGGATGAATAGCATAGGCACCAGTAAAAACTCCGCTAATTGATTTAACATCAGACATTCTTTCTCTTTCTGTTTTTTTACTAGATTTTTGTATATAATTATTTACAGAATTTAAATTTTTATCTGTTGTTATATGTTTAACAAAAGGATGTTCAGGAGCTAATGTCATAAAAGAAACTCCGTGTATTGTATCTACTCTAGTTGTGAAAACTTCAATTTGTTTATCAAAGTTTTCTACATCAAAACTTACCATGGCTCCCTCAGATTTACCAATCCAATTTCTTTGCATTTCTTTTAAAGGCTCCGGCCAATTTATATCATTTAGTCCGCTTAAAAGTCTTTCAGAATATGCGGAAATTCTAATGCTCCATTGAGTCATTTTTTTTCTTAATACTTCATGACCTCCTCTTTCAGATAATCCATCTATAATTTCGTCATTTGCAAGAACAGTTCCTAGTTTAGGGCACCAGTTTACATCAATTTCTGACAAATAAGCCAATCTATAGTTAAGTAAAATTTGATCTTTTTCATTAGAACTAAACGAGTTCCATTCTTTGGAATCAAATTCTTTAATATCTTCACTTTGACAAGCATAAATATTGGCATTACCATTTAATTCGAAAATTGATATTAATTCAATTATATCTCTAGATTTATTAATGTTTAAATCATACCAAGAATTAAAAAGTTTTATGAACATCAACTGAGTCCACTTATAATAGTTTTTATTTGAAGTTCTAATTTCTCTAGACCAATCGAATGAAAATCCTAATCTATCTAATTGCTCTCTATACCTTGAGATGTTTTCATTTGTAGTCTCTAAAGGGTGTCTACCGGTCTGAATAGCATATTGTTCTGCAGGAAGGCCAAAAGAATCGTATCCTTGAGGATGCAAAACATTAAATCCTTTTAATCGCTTATATCTTGAATAAATATCACTTGCAATATAACCTAATGGATGGCCAACATGAAGTCCAGCTCCAGAGGGATAGGGAAACATGTCTAATATATAAAACTTTGGAAGTTTGCTGTTATTTTGAGCTTTGAAAGTATTATTTTCAGCCCAGAATTTTTGCCATTTATTTTCAATTTCCTTAAAGTTATACAACATGCTTAAATTTAAAGTAACAAAAATACATTTATTGTACGAATAGGAAAAGTTTAAACTACATAACCTATTGAATTAAAAAGGTTTAGTATTTTTACTAAAAATATAATACAACTCTAATTGGCTATTTCTAAAAACAGAAGACTTTTAACATCATACTTTTCAGTAGTATTAAGTATTTCAATTGTTTTATTTATGATGGGTGCTTTTTTTTTAATCGCATTTAATGCTAATAAGATATCCGACGATTTCAAAGAAAAAATCCCAATAACAATTTATTTAAAAAATAATGCTAAAAAAATAGAGATAGAACAACTGATTAAAAAACTTAATTTAAAGGATTATACCAATTCTTTAAACTATATTTCAAAAGAAAAAGGAGCCGAAATTTTAATAAATGAAATTGGTGAGGATTTTATTGAATTTTATGGAACAAACCCTCTTTTAAACTCTATTGATGTATTTCTTAAATCTGAATTTGTAACAACTTTAGTTTTTGATGAAATCTCAAGCGAACTTAACAATACAGATTTTATAGATGAAATCATTTATGATGCTCCATTAGTATCATTGATTAATGATAATATCAATAAAATTAAATACTGGATTTTAGGTATTGCTATGTTTTTTCTAATTATTTCAATTGTAGTTATTAATGGCTCAATTCGGCTTTCGATATATTCCAATAGAATGAACATTAAAACTATGCAAATGGTTGGAGCAACAAGAAAATTTATAAGAAAGCCCTTTATAAACACTCATGTTAAATTAGGGTTAATAGGTTCTTTAATAGCAGTCATCATGTTAAGTTCGTCTCTATATTACATTCAAAATAACTTCGAATATTTTAACTTTAAATCAGAAATGACTTTAATAATTTCAATGTTTGGGTCAATTTCAGTTTTTAGTATAATTATCACTTATTTATGTACTTTTTTTGCAACTCAAAAATTTTTAAAAATTAAAATAGAACAACTTTACTAATGAAAAATAAAAACTCAAATAAGAAAACATTTGTTTTTGGAAAGAAAAATTATGTAACAATGCTTATTGGATTAGCATTTATTACAATTGGTTTTATTCTTATGTCGGGTGGAGGCAGTGAAGATCCTAATGTCTTTAATCCGGAAATATATAATTTCAGAAGAATAAAACTAGCTCCAACACTTGTTTTAATTGGATTTGGAATTCAAGTTTATGCTATTCTATTAAATCCTAGTAAAAAATAAATGGATTATTTTGAATCTATTACTTTAGGGATTGTTCAAGGATTGACTGAGTTTTTACCAATATCTTCTAGTGGCCACTTAGAAATTTCAAAAGCAATTTTAGGAAATGATTTTTCTAATAAAGAAAGTTTACTTTTTACAATAGTTTTACATTTTGC
>JGI24539J26755_10001583_pt1 | contig 10458 bp, 15 predicted proteins | sample NorSeaMetagenome_2_FD_26755 | JGI IMG/M metagenome (IMG submission 26755)
CATCGTCATCGGCTCCGAGCATCNNNTCATCGTCATCGGCTCCGAGCATCGTGTCATCGTCATCGGCTCCGACCGGCGGCTGCTGCCCTGCAGCGGCGGCGGCGGCGGCAGCATATTGCGACCAGGCGGCGGCGTACTCCGACCAGCGTGTGGCGGTGGCGGTAGCGGTCTGTGATCTGGCATCGGCGACGGCAGCGTGCTGCGAGTTGGCAGCGAGGGCGGCGGCGTGCTGCGACCCCGTACCGGTGGCGTGAAAGGAGTAGTTCGCCCAGACTTTTCGGGCGGCGTCGGCGAGATTCGACCCGGCGATTGCGGCCAAGTTGTGATGCCTTGTGGCGTCTGCGTTAGCGGCGTTATCGGCGATGATGCCGTCGGTGTGCATCGACCAGGCGGTCCGGGCGTACGCGGCATACCTCGACCGTGCAAGGGCGGAGGCGGCGGCGTAATTGCACGCGTCGGTGGCGGCGTCGGCAGCACGGTGCAGCGACCATACTGTGGCGGAGGCAACGTCGTTGTCGATATGCTGCGACGGAAGCATGGGGGCGATGGCGACAGCGTCCTCCTTGGCGGCTGCTGCGTAATTCCACCAGACTGTGGCGATGCAGGCGGCGGCGTACGACCATTCGTCGACGGCGTCGACGTAATCCTCGAATGAATGGCCGTCGGGGATGCGATGCGGCCCTCGCGGCGGCGGTGTGTCCATATCTGGTGGCGGCGGCAGCAGCGGGGCGCAGTGAGGCCTGAACACGTTCAGGGTATGTTGCTTGAGCTTCAAGTAATCATCGTTCATTTTGCGATTCCCTCTGAGTCTGTTGCCCGTCAAAGTTTTGTTCAGCATATCAGCAAGCTGTACCGAACGCCATCTGAGATTGTGCCTAGCCAGCCAATCCCTCAGAAACGGTTCATGGTACCACATTAATAGAGCCGCATTAGTTAAGTTCGTCTCGATATGTGACCTGAGGAGCTCGAAGGTGAAGAGCACGTTGTTTCTTGGGCGAACCTGCAAACAAAACATGACATCATTCTAATTGTCCATACGATGATTAAAATAAACTTACCCGGACGATTCGCTGACTGTCCCTGCTCTCCGCATCCACGGCTCGTTCTCCCACGATTTGTTCGGCGATGGTCAACCCTCCTCCGACACCCGGAATGTGCAGCACAGGACCCGCGGCGGGCGGCACGGGCAAAGCACCCGGAAATTGTATCACAGGACCCCCCGCGGCGGGCGGCATGTGCAAATTACCCGGTGCCAGACCAGGTATTAGCCTAAAATTGCGTGGAGCGCCGTTAAGGGCGTGGTAGGGAACCACGTGGTAAGCGGAGTCGATGAGGGCTACGTTGCCTCGCATCCGCATCATCATCTGTGGACGGACGGCAGCGTGATTCATCAGCGCAGCCGTCGCCTGGGCATTGAATCCCGCGGAAGTGTGATTGATGACTGGTCCTTGATTGCGACGGTTTCCCCTGTGAATAAAACACGACGTCAATCGAATTGCCCATACGAGAATTAAAATAAACCCACCAGCTGGCGACAAACTCGAACAAGTTCCACCGCACGTTCAGCTCCATCCTATCCACCATAGACCGCGTAAGCGGGATCACCTCTGCTGGGGGTATCCCTTGGACTTGGAATACCGACAGTAAGCTCAAATGCACCTGCTCGATCCAAGCCACGAGGATGTCCACGGCGATGTTGAGAATCGCATCCGCCCGGCGGTAAATCTGCCAAGTCGTGGTAACATCTCCGATGAACTTCGTGGGCACGAACTTTACGAGCTCCGCGGGCAGTTGAAAGATGCCATCAGCGGCGTCCAGCAGGGTTTTGGACGTGCCGTGCTCGTCGAAGTAATGGACTGTTCCATTCGCGGCGTTGAAGTGATAAACGTCAACACCTTTGATCGGTGTGAGACGACCGTGGAAGACTGGATGCCTGGCGGTGAGCACAGGAATGCCGCCGATGAACTTGAGCCAAAGTAAGCATCCCTCGGTCGGGTCGACCCCGTAGTGTGTGCCGAGGTGGGATCTCGGGATGATAAAGAGGAGACCGTGATCCCCATCGGCTGTCTTCAACCGCTTTTCTTCATATTTTTTCTGGACTCGCCACGCGATCTCTTTGTGAACAATGTCGAGCTCGAAAAGAATTCGCCACGAGGTGATCTCCATCGCGCAAGCGAACCCCTGCGCAGTGTTATGGCCCGCCACGCTCGTTATACTCTTAATATCCGTACCGCTGAACTCCTCTGGCTTGATCGGGGAGTGGTGCGCAAGCCACTTTTCCTCACGGAGCCAAGCCATGTCCCAAACGGGCGACCCGTTTTGGTCCGTCCCGGACGGCAGTTGGAAAACCACCCTCATGAAGATGCGCCGACGAAGCTTCGCCAGGCAGAGGGAGGTCGCGGCTGCGTGAAACCCCAGTCTCACGTGATGCCGGGGCTCGTTCCACGACTTAGCTCCAAACCAGCCGCCGATAGGAACGACTTCAGCCATGGTAGTAGTCGCGCGCGCCGAACAGTGGGAGGGAGGAAACTGAGTCGTCGGAAGACGAACTGGTGTCGACTGGTGGACTTCGATGCTGGCCGAGTTGACGTCGCCAGTTTGTAACTCAAGGAATAAAGTGGCTCTGATCGCACAGGCAAACAGTGAGAACCCAGTTAAGATTTCGTGAGGGAGTTGTGAACCGCCGTGCGGCTCTGACTGGCATTCGCTAAATCCACCTCAGCATATCTTTGCGCTTTTGATGAGCTTCTTGAGTTATTCTTGAGTTAATTGTCCCCCACTCGATGGACACCTGGATTTCCCCGCTGTAAATAATTTGAACGCAGCATTTTCGCGCACAACTTTTCGAAATAAATAAAAGCTCGGTGTGTCACGTGTCACCACGCACAGTGCGAGCCGGAGGGTGCGCGGAGATCTGAGAGGGAACTTCGCGCGCGTCCGGCGAGAGGAGGGAGAGCGCGACGATGTTCGCGAGCAGCGCGGGCCAAGCGGTGGCGGCGCCCGCGTGCGTCGCCACGCGGGACCGCCGCACAATCCTTCGCACGAGACAACAACAAAAAAGATGCTGCTCGGCGCTGGCCCGCGGCGCCGAGACGCGCGCGTTCTCGTCCCCTGCGCGGGACCGACCGTCATCCGCACGGGGCGATCGATTCACGCGTCGCGTCGCCGAGTTGAACGAGGGAGGACCGTCAGCACGGGGCGAACGAACACGCGCGGATTCCGTCGCGGAAGGAGCGTCGTCGTCGGGGCGCGAGGGACTCGAAGATCGTCCCGAGGAAAAAGATCCAACCAATGGACGCGCCGAACCCGAGGAAACCAGCGGCGGCGACATCGATTCCATCGCCCAGCTGCTGTCTCGCGCGGACGGCGCGGTGCACCAGGCGTTCGTGTCCCTCCTGGGCGGCGACCTCGACGCCAGGGTTCCCGCGCGCCGACCGCCGCCGCTCGGGTCGATGGTGCAGATCGCAGGGCCCGCGCCCGAGCTCGATTGGCACAGAGCGACGCGAACCGATGCGCAGCGGCGCGAGCTCATCGCCTCGCTCGCGACCGGGCGATTTCGAGAGCCATGCATCCTGCGCGGCGCCGCGGACGAGTGGCCCGCGGTGTGCGACGCGTCCAAGGCGTGGACACTCTCCAGGCTCGTCGCCGATCACGGATCCTTCGCCGGTGAGTCTATTTTCTTATGTCTCGTAAGGGCAATTTCACTGACGTCGTGTTTTTTCTATTTTATTCACAGGGGATGTTCGAGTCCGATCCCCCGAGGGCAGCGCGGCGAACGGAGTTCCGAAGGATGGCTACGCGTACGTGGAGGAGGCACACGAGGCGGTCCGATCTGGCAAGTTCAACTCGCCGTCGCGGACGGTCAAGATGCCGCTGCGGGAAGCCGCGGCGAGGATGGTGCGCAACGGAGACGGCGAAGGCGGTGAGTGTTTTTGGTTCTCTAACTGTTTGCCCATACTAACTTTGTGTTTTACAGGCGTCTACGTGCAAGCGCTCATCACAGACGAGTTGGCCAGAGAAGCGGGACTGACTCCGGGGCTGAGCTCACGCTCCAATGCGGAAGGTGAACAGGCGCGATCGGAAGGTGAAGGTGAAGGTGAACCGTCGGAGCCGTGGCGGAGCATGGACCGCGCGGGGTGGAGAGAAACGCAACCGCCGCGGCTCTGGCTCTCCGCCGCCGGGAGCACGTCGCCGCTGCATTTCGATTCCAGCGCTTCTGTGAGTGTATTTTAATGATCGTGTATGGGCAATTCGACTGACGCCGTGTTTTGTTTACAGGTGCTGGCGCAAGTCACCGGGACTAAGCGCATGCTGCTCTACCCGCCGTCCGCGTTGTCCAGGGCGCACTTATACCCCGACTGGCACCCGCTGCGAAGGCGGAGTAAGGTTCGGCTGGACGCGGACGTCGACGTGGACGACGCGAGGCGCGCGTTTCCGCGGTGGACGGGTTCGCGATTTGAAGCTTCGAGTGACTCTTCGAATGACTCTTCGAATGACTCTGAACCGTTTGAAGAAACGGCCGGATCCTCCCACGCGTCCCCGCCCGGCGCGTGGGAGGCTGTCCTAGGTCCCGGGGACGTCCTGGTATTTCCCCCGCGGTGGGCGCACTACACCGAGTCGCTCGGTCCCAACATGTGCGCCAGCGTCACGCGGCGATTCGAAACGCCGAGGTGAGTCACGTTTCCACACCAAACCACCACCCAAATACCCAATTACCACCCATAAATAAGGTACTGACCGCTCACCCCTTCCCCCCATGCACACAGGTGCGACGTCTCCGACTCGTCACCGCATCCCCTGCCGTCGTCGCAGGACTGGCCGACGGGCGTGACACCGGAGTCGCTCGAGCGCAGCGCGAGGTGAGTTATTTTTTTGAGTATCGTATGGGCAATTAGTATGACGTCGTGTTTTTTTTACAGATTCGCGCGGTGGATCGAACGAAGAGGGCTGGTCAGCAACCCGTTCAGCTCGGCCGGTCAGCAACCCGAGGGCGGTGACGCGTCGACGACGGTGTCGGAAGGGAGACGGGCGTTGAGGCAGTTGGTGAGTTTTATTTTAATTCTCGTGTGGGCAATTAGACTGACGTCGTGTTTTGTTTTCAGGTATCCGCCGGTTTGTTGCGACCGATCGGCATCCCGCTTCGTTTAGACGACGCCGGGCGCGTGGTGACGGAGTGCTGCGCTATGGGCAAGGTTTACGAGTTACGGAGAAAACGCGGGGGCGGCGGGTGGAGTCACGGGCGCGGCGGCGCGGCGCAGTGGGCGTCGCAGTGGTGGGCCGCCGCCAACGACGCAGCGGAGGTGAGTGTTAAGCAGTGCAGTCACCCTTCCACACCCAATTACACCCAATTACCCAATTACCCAATTACCACCCAAATACTGACCGGCCGCTCCCTCGCTAACCAGGTGATCACCGAGACGTTTCACGGCGACGAAAAGTTCGCCACGAGCGTGCAGCACTCCACTGATACCCCCGTCGTGGGGGTGTACGCGCGCGGGAGCGTGGCGCGCGGGGAGGCTCGCGCGGGTGTGAGCGACGTGGACCTCGTTGCGGTTTTGTGGGGTCACGACACCGCCGACGGTGTCCGAACGGTGCGTTTCTTTCAATCTTCGTACGGGCAATTTTCCTGACGTCATGTTTTATTTACCTTATGTTTTATTCACAGATGGCTCGAGCGAAGCGGGTCATGCGAACGCGGCTGAACTCAAAGCCTGGGGATGAATCAAAAGGCGAATCAAAAGGCGACACGTGGCTCGGCCGGTGGGGACACCTCGCGACCAAGGCGGACGTCCGCGTGGTCACCGTGCCGCCCCCGCCGCACCCCGCGGGCGCGGCGCTCGCCGCCGCCATCGCCGGTGAACCTTTAGCCCGGCAATCCCCCGAAGCCGTCGCGGCGTTGCGACAGTGCCTCGGGTCCGAGACGATGTTCGTGCTCGCGGTGGAGTGCGCGCCGATCCACGGGCCGGACCTGCCCATGCTCCTGCCGCCCAGCGCCAGGACGCCGCCCGTGCGATGTTTACGAAGCCTCAACGCGGACGTCATCGACGCCTTGGCGGATGGGTACGTTTATTTTAATTCAAATAGGCAATCAGAATGACATCGCTGACGTCGTGTCTGTTTACAGGGGCGAGCGAGCTCTGATTTGGGCGTTGAAGCGTTGCATCCGCGCGGCTTTCGAGCGCGAGATGACTCGGTCGGACGGGAACCACATCATCTGCTGTAAAGACGAGGGATGCGGGGAGTACACCGTGGGGGACGGGGACGACGGGAACCCTGACGTGACGGTTGAAGGGCGTGTGTACACCAGGGATTTGTACCACTGCGCCGGGTTGGTATCGGTACGTTTATTTTCATCATCGTGTGTGTGGGCAACTAGACTGACACGTGTGTTTTGTTTACAGGACGCGAGGCCCGAGTTGGGTGAGGATTTGGCGGCTGCGTTGTGCGCGGCTGTGCACGGGCCGCGGGCGGTGTGGGGTGCGCTGTGGTACGCGAGTGGGAGCGCGTTGTGCGTGCGGCTGAGGGACGCGGTGACTTACTCTGAGGGTGGCAGTGTCGGGCCAAGATGAGGGAAGACTCGCATTTATTATACATAGCACTACGAAGAAGGACGACGAAGAGGCAGAGCAAAGCAAGACACGGCTGTGACATACTGACGCCTTATTAACAAGATCAAACCAAAAGCGCGATGGACTTAAAACTCTAACCCTAATTCTCACAGGCCCTCGTACGGCGTCTTACCCTCGTCGTTTCGAGCGTCCCGATCAGCTCCTTTGTCCACTAAAAAGTCCCCTAGGGCGTTGAAGCCGTACTGCACCGTGAAGTGCAAAGGTGTGTTATTCTTGTGGTTCACGGCGTTGACGTCCGCGCCGTACCGCACGCACATCTTCGCGAGGCGCCCGTGACCGTTCTGGCACGCGACGATGAGCGGGGTGTTGCCGAACTTATCCCGAACGTCCACGGATAACCCTGGTTTCTTGAGTAAACCTGAAAAACAAAAGGTTCGTATGAGCAAACAGTAAGAGAACAAAACAAAAAAACATACCTCGGGCGTCTTCGTAGGAACCTTTCCGAAAGAGCTTGAACAGCGCGGGGATGTCCGCGGCGGTGGCGGGTGGTAGGTCAGCATTCGACCGATCGGATCGAACCGACGAGCCACCGGGTGAACCCGCGGGGGGTCCAGCCGTTTCGCCAGCCGTTTTATCCCGCTTGGATATCCTTCGCCCCCGAAGCGGCGGATTCGGAGCGATCACCTGTTAACCGTAAATAGCACACGACGTCAGTCTAATTGCCATTGTGGAAAATAAAAATAAACGCACCTCGCCCTTGGCCAAACCGGCGTCGCCGCGCTGCCGCATCATCTTCTGGTCGATCATCGCGCGCCTCGCCGCGGCGTCTAGCTGTTCCTTACGTAAACCGCTGACGAGGTCGACGTCGTCGCCGACGGCGGGAACCGGGAGTCGCCGCTCGTCAAGACCCTCACCCTCGGGGCGATTTAACAATGCGAGGTTAAGACGCAGTTTGGTGCTCGCGTCGTTGTTGTTGTGGGCGAGTGGTTGCCCGTACGAGTCCAAGGGCGGCGGGCGGTCCGCGGCGCCGTAACGAAACGCGGCGGACCTCGCGGCGGCCATCGCGGCGTCCTGCCGCGCCTTCGCGGCGCCCGTCGCGCCTTCGTTCGTGACCGCGAAGGACGTGTCCAGATTGGCGATTCGCGTGGCTTCATCCTGTTATTAAGAAACACGTCAGTCACGTTGCCCGTACGAGTACGAGCGTTAAGATGAACTCACCGTCGCTTTGATCACCGCCGAGTTCGTCGCCGTTAAACCCCCGGCTTGTGCGTAGTCGATCGAATTGGTATCGAACGGATTATGGCTTCGCGCGTTGACCTTCGCGTCCTTCTTCGCGGCGTCTAGAAAGGCTCCAGAAAGACCCGCGGTTTGCAGCACGGTGACCTCGCGCCGGTGGGGCGGCGGCGAAGCCGCGAACGGGTCTTGAAAAGCGTCTTTGGCTTTGGATCGGTTCACCTGTTCACAAAACACGGCGTCAGTTCAATTGCCTTGACAGAAAACATAAAGATTAACGCACCGGCGGCGACGGCGCGAAGGGATCTTCGTTCGCGTGTGCCTTTTTAGGCAGCGGCGATCGCGCGTTGGCGATGTGCGCGAACGCGGCGCGCATGCCACTCATCTCCGACGTCCGAGTGGCGACATCGACCGACTTTGGATGCGTTTTATGAAACGCTTCGACGGCGAAGTCGTTTTCCTGCAAACAAAACTCGACGTCATTCTAATTGCCCGTACGAAGGTATATAAAAATAAAATCACCTGTTTTCGCGGCGCTGGCTCACACTTGTATAAGTCTTTGTCCTCGAGGCGGCCCAACGCGCCGTGCGATCCCGGGTCCCCGGTGCGTTCCCGCACGCTCCTGTACCCATCCTCCGGGCCGTGGAACCTGCGTAAGATCGCGGCACCCCTGGCGACGTTTGGGACGTCTCGAACGTCATCCGGTTGGCCTTCCGGATGTTTCGTGTTTGACACGCCCCGGGCGGCTTCCAGCGGCGGCGGCGGTTTACTCACGTTACCCATACAGATCCCCGCGCGGACCTCCGGGACGGACACAGGGACGGATGAATCCGTCCCGGCGCCCTTACCGTCGAACTGGGACGGGCCCTGTGAACAAAACACGCCGTCAGTCTAATTGCCCATACACGCATGCAAAGAAACTCACCGCCATGCGTCGAGGCGCGGCCAACGGCCCCGGCGATGACACCCCGGTGACGTACCCCTGTACACAAAACACGACGTCATTCTAATTGCCATTACGATGGTATAATTAATAATAAACTCACCCCGACGCCGCCGAGGTCCAACCCGGGGCCCTTCGGTCGATTCTTCGGATCCATGGATGACAATCGGTCGATTCTTCGCCACCCCGGTGAGACGAGGTCCACGTCGTCGAGGTCGTCCATGCCGTCGTCGAGGGAGTCATCGGACAGATCCTCGCCAGCCTCCGCAGCCGCCGTCTCCAGCTCCGCCCGCGTCTCCTGTGAACAAAACACTTACACGTCAGTCTCTAATTGCCCGTGGGTGGATTAAAAATAAACGAACCTCTTTTCGGATAGCCGCGGTTGACTTTCGTTTGTGAACCCCCGCGCCAGCCATCGCGAGCGCCGCGGACATCAACCCGTCCGCCGCCATNTTCGCCTCCACACCCTCCAAGCCATCCTCCGGCTCGGGTGTCTGTGTGTCGACAGATGCGTCAGGGTCTTTGGTGTCGACGGATTGAATTGCGGGCGGGTCTGTGAACAAAACACGCCGTAAGTACAATTGCCCATGTGGGAATAACCAAAAATAACCAAAAATAACCAAAAGAAACTTACCGCCCGGGGATGTCATTCCCGGGAATGGCATGAAATCGGCGGGGGGCGGCGGGACGCCGGCGGCGATCCACGCGCGCTGCTGCGCCATCCACGCCTCGTGCGTCGCGCGCTGAGTGTCGAACGCGTAGACTCCGTGAAACGGCTGGTGAANCGGCTGGGATAGCGACGTGGACGGTCGCGAGGGAGGAGGAAACGGCTGGATGCCCGCGGGAACCGCCACCGGCATCGCAACCGGAACCGACGAGCGCGGCGCGTACGGGTATTTAGTCTCCAGGCCGGCGAGGACAACCTCGTGCGCGCGGACCGAGTCCGGGCCGTAACGCATCACCAGCCTGTCCGCCACGCCGCCGTTATCGTCGTAAAACGCGTCCCTATCCGGCGTACCAGCCGGTGACTCACCACCGTACCGGGACCTGCCAAAAACACTTTCCCGTCAATCAATTTGCCCACACACGAAATAATTATAAAAAAAACTCACCACATCGAGGAAGTCGGCGGGGGTGAAGCTCGTTGCGGCTCGATGTCGTACACCGATCCCGGGGAGTCGGTCATCCGCGTGGACGGCAAGGACGCACGCGCGGAGTGTGATACATGTGTCTCGTTTCCGCCGTGAGAATACGAATCGTCGGAGTCGCGCTGGGTTGAACTCGGTTGGTAAGAACCGGGCTCGTCCTCGTCCCACGAATCGTATCCTCCGTTTTCGCCTGGGCTCTTCTCGCGGGGACGCTGGCCGTAACGCTCGCGTCCCGTGCGTTTTACACGATACGCGGGCAGCACCGGGCCCTCTCTTCGGTCCACGGCACCCCGCGCGGCGTCCGGGAGCGACGGCTTGGTCTGCACGCGCCGGCCGATCGCCTTGTTGCGTTCCTCCGCGGTTGGCTCGTGCAGCTGAGCACAAAACACAAGGCTTCAGTCTAATTGCCCGTAATACAAAGATTAAAGTAAACTCACCGGCTTTACGTCTTTTTGTGTTTTTGGCTTTGGAAAGTGCGGGCGTTTGGCGTCGACCGCGCGCGTCGCTTCATCTTCCACCGCCTTGCTCCTGTCGTTGGTCAGCCCACGCGCGGCTTTGGCGCGTC
>JGI24539J26755_10001587_pt1 | contig 10448 bp, 5 predicted proteins | sample NorSeaMetagenome_2_FD_26755 | JGI IMG/M metagenome (IMG submission 26755)
CCATTTAGTAATCTCAGAAAACCATTCGTCATCATCTCCTTGAACATATAAAGTTTGATCATATTTTCCTTCAGGATTTAATAAAGATATTACAATGTAAGCACCTTCACCTGAATAATTTTTCATTTGAATCATACATTTATATTGAGAACTTTCTATATGTTTTTTTGAACTAAATAGAACTGATATTAAGATTATAAAAAATGGAATAATTATAATTAATTTTATTTTTTTCATATTAAAAAATTTACTTTAAATAAGAAATATTGTTATTTTCCTTGTTTAATAATTCATTTTCTGATGCTAAATCATAAATTGTTTCACCAAATACTGTTGTTATATTTTTATCAGCACCAATCCCTAATAAATACTTAATGATTTGATGATTTTTTCCTTTCATTACTGCAATTTGTATTGCTGACAAACCTTCTTTATTTTTTATGTTTACATCTATATTATAAATAGATAGTCGTTTTAATAGTTTTAGGTTATTTTTTTCTGTAGCAATTTGTAAAAGTGAGTTTCCCCCATTTTGAATTTTATTTATATTGAAACCATGTTTTTCTAAAATAGATAATTTTTCTTCAAAGACTCCTTTTTTATTTTCTCTAAAATTATTTATTAGATGATATGAAAGTGTATTTCCTTCCTTATCTTTTGTATTAATATCCGCACCATTATTTATCAAAAATTCTACCATCTCCGATGAGTTTTTTTTTACAGCCATTGCCAGTGATGAAAGCCCCTTTTTATTCTTAGAATTGATGTTCTGTATATGTTTTAATAAAAATTCTACTATTTCAATTGAATTACTATTTGCAGCATTCATAAAAGGTGAATTTTTTTCATTGTCTTCTAAATCTACCTCAACTCCTTTATCTATAAAATATTTATAGATAGCTAGATCTTTACTATTGTATGAAATAGCATGCAAAGGGTTTTTTCCTTTTTTATTGACAATATTAACTTGTACACCAATACTTTCTAAAAACTTATATGTTTCTAATGTGTTTTTCTTTCTTCTTAGACCTTGGCTTGCAAAAATCATTGTATTCTCACCAATTTGAACTCCTTTTTGTTTTAAGGTCTTTAAAAAAGAAATTTCTCCACCTTTGGTAGCATATTCAAAAATTCCATTCCCATCATAATCTTTATCATCTAAAGATGCTCCTTTGGATAAAAAATATTCTACCAAACGAAAGTTTTTTAAATAAGGAGCTACCAATAACAAAGCATTTGCTCCACTATGATTTTTTTCAGTTTTAATATTTGATTTCATTGTAATTAAATAATCATATAATTCAGTATTCGTTTGACCATTTGTAGCAGCAAAATTTAATACAGAGTAACCATGACTATCAATAATAGTAGTTTTAGCACCTCTAGAAACTAAATATTTGAGTATTTCTAAATTATTTTTATAGGCTGCCCAAAAAATATAAGTTCTGCTATCATGGGTTAATTTGTTTACATGATTTCCTTTTATTTTGAGTAAATATTTTATAGTTAAATTGTCTACATTTTCTAATAAAGCATATGTAACTGCATCAAAAGCAGAACTATTTAATTTTATAAGATTATTTATTTCAGATTGTTTTTTTTCAATAATTTGTATAGAGGGGTTTGTTTTCCAAAAATCTCTATTATGAAAGATATTTTTTTGAGCTAAAGAAGCACAACTGATGATCATAAAGAAAGAAACTAATATGTTTTTCATTTTGTTATTTTTTTACAAAAGATTCAATAATTGAATTCATCTCTTTTTGATCAGAAACTTGATTAGAGAATAAATATTTGTATAATGATTTATTATCTACTTTATTCTTTAGGGTTAAGTTTTTGTTTCTACTATAAATTTCATTCCATTTAGTCCTTACTAATTGCCATTTATTAGAATTAGTTGTCCACCAATCTTTTGCTGCCTTACATTTACTGTCTGCAACTTTTCTATAAGTATTGTAGCCTTTTTCATTTGCAATAACAATATCTTTTTTCTCAGTTTCACGAAGTATTTTACTATTGTCTTGATCGTGAATCCAACCATTATTAGTGATTTCATGTCTATTTCCTCTTAAAGTAATATTGTAATCATTCCTTTTTGTATATTCTCTTCGTGGTAAAGGAGCAGTAGTCGTGTTTTCCCAATAGCTTTTTCCATCTAAATGAATCCAAGTTCCAGAACCTTCATATCGTGGACTATCATCTACTTGAAATACTTTTTGTGTCCATTGTTTTTTTACCTTTTTTTTGTTTTTTGTGTGAAAAGACCAATTATTATCTCCATTGTACATATAAAACTCTCTATTCTGATACAACCAATCTTGTCTCCAATGTTTTATAATCATTGGTTTTGCAGGATTGCCAACCTGTAAAATATGTTGAATTGAAATGTTGTTTTTACGATCAGTTATTAATCCAGCCCATTCCAAGCTTTTACTTATTTTATTTTTTGATGGCACATATAAAGAATCCTCAACATAATTAAAAGTTTCTACAAATTGATAGGTTACCTCAAAACAGCCACACATTTTTTTAATAGCGTTTTTATCCATCTTTTTTTTATTTTGACCACTAATCATAAACGTTATTATTAGTGAACTAAAAAGAATAAAGTTTTTCATTTTTTATTTATTTAATTTTTTTACAAATATATTAATTTTATTTAGACTGAATAAAAATAATATTTATATTTGCATAAATTATTAAGAATGTTTCTAGATAATAAATATATAATTCTCTTTTTTACTTTTAGTTCAACCATTTTCTCTCAACAAAATAATTTTCGATTGTTGGATACTTTAAGTTCAATTATGCTAGATGAAGTAGTGGTTACGGGTCAATACAACCCACAGTCTGTTAAAAAATCTATTTTTGAAGTAAAAGTTATCAATTATAGAGAAATTGAACAACGTGCTGTAAATAATTTAGCAGATCTTTTAAATCAAACCTTAAATATTAATATTACACCCAACACTTCTACAGGAAAGTCTGGAGTTAGTTTATTTGGTTTGAATGCTCAATATTTTAAAATATTAATAGATAATGTACCTGTTATTAATGAAGAAGGAATTGGTAACAATGTAGATTTAACATTAATTAATTTAGATGATATTCAGCAAATAGAAATTGTTGAAGGTGCTATGGGAGTTCAATATGGAGCAAATGCTGTTTCTGGAGTTATTAATATAATTACTAAAAAATCTTCTGCTCAGAAAACTAAAATAAAAGCCTTTATCCAAGAAGAAACTGTTGGAAGTGAATTTGAGTTATTTCAAAAAGGCAGGCACATCCAGTCTTTTAAAGCAGGACACAATTTTACTGATAATATCTTTACAAATATTACATTCACTAAAAATTCTTTTGCTGGATTTTGGAATGATAGACAAGGTGAGGTATATGACAAAAAGGATGGTTTACGGGGACATGCATGGTTGCCAAAAAACCAATACAACACTAAATTTCTTTTTAATTACAAAAAAGACCAGTTTAAGTTATTTTACAAATTCGACTTTTTTAATGAGCAAATAGATAAATTTAATAGCATAGTAAATTTAAACGAAAATTCTGCTACCGCAACCATAGATCCTCTTGCTTTTGACGAAATTTATACGAACAATAGATTTATGCACCATTTAAATTCAAATGGTCTTCTTTCACAAAATATAAATTATAATATTTCTATTTCCTATCAACAACAAACAAAAGACTTAGAGTCATATACATACCGGATTAGAAAAGATAAGAAGTTAAACATACAAAAAGGTGAATATTTATCTAGATCGGCCCTGTTTTCTAGAGGTGTATTTAATAATCTAATACAAACAGATAATTTTAATTTACAGGCAGGATATGAACTAACTAATGAAAAAGGTTCTGGGTCTCCTCTAGCAATTACTATTAGCAATGATGAAAATATAGTAAAGCAAAGATTAGACAATTACGACCTATTTGGTTCTTCCGAAATAAACATATCAGATACATTTTCATTACGTCCAGGAGCAAGAGTATCATTTACTAATTTATTTGAGAACCAGTACCTGTTTTCTTTAAGTTCCAAACACTTATTTAAAGACAATATGGAACTAAGAACAGTTATTGGTTCTGCCAATAGAACTCCAAACTATGATGAACTTTATACTTATTTTGTGGATATTAATCATAATGTACAGGGAAATCCATTTCTAAACCCTGAACGAGGTATTTCCGCATTTATTCATCTAAAAAAGGAATATGATCTAGTCAATAAACTATTCAATGTAAAAAGTAAAATAAGTGCCTCTTATATTAATGTAAATGACAGAATAGAACTTATAGTGGTTGAACAAAGCCCCCTTGCTTACAAGTATAACAATATTGATGTATACAAATCGTTTGGGATTTTTTCTGAAAATACATTTCAATATAATATGTTAAAAATACAGTTAGGAATGTCACTTTTAGGAATATCTAAAATATTAGATAGTAGTGTAAATTCAAATGAAGATTTTCTATATAATATTCAATTAAATAGTAGTATTAATTATACTATACCAAGTTGGAAAACTTCTGTTTCTTTATACTATAAGCATATTGGAAAACAACATCAGTTTGTAGAACGAACCAATGCAGTAGGAAATCAAGAGTTCCAAAAAGGCACAACACAGTCTTATGATTGGTTAGACGCAACTGTAAAAAAATCATTTTTAAATAAGAAAATCGAAACCACTTTTGGGATTAGAAATCTATTGAATGTTTCCTCTGTTGGAACTACTGCATTTTCTGGTGGTGCTCATACTGAAGCACCACAAAATATTCAATTAGCTTATGGAAGATCTTATTTTTTTAAGCTAGCCTACAATCTAAATTTATAAGAATTATGAAAACTAAATATATAAAATTCTACATGCTAACATTTAGTGTTTTATCATTTTATATGAGTTCTTGTAGTGATGAAATTATTCTTGAAAGCGATCCTTTTGTTTTGGCTTTTGAGAGTCTATCGAAAAATTTAACAGCTATAGAAAGTAAAGAAAACATTAAAATAGTATATTCTGAAATAGCTCAAGAAAATGGCTATGTAACTGTTCAAATATCTCCAAAAAATGCTATTTATGGGATAGATTTTACTACTATACCTGAAGCATCAGCCAATAAGATTACCCTCCCTATTGTTAGTGGAGAGATTAAAAATTCAATAACCTTCCAAAAATTAAATCCCTCACTAGACGAAACTACTGAAATAGAATTTACATTGATTTCTTTAGATTATAATAATTCAAACATTCAGGGTAATAGTAGTTTTTTAATAAACGCTACAGCATCATTAGGAGGTAGTTTTAAACCAGAAGTAGGAGGTCCAAATGAAGGGAATCAAGTATTTGTAGATTTAAGTAGTCAAAGTTCAACAATAACCCAAAGAGACTCTTGGGATCTTGGTTTTTATAATGGTACTAATTTTAGAGTTACTATAAATGGTTCTATTTATATGGCCACCAAAGCACTCACAGAAACCAATATAGATGCTATTTCAGAAGCTGATGTATCAGGTATTCAATCTCAAGTAGCTGTGGGTACCTTTGATATTGCGAATGCTGCCTATGTAGACGCTCCCAACGGAAATATTTTAGAGACTGCCATAGCAGAAATTTCAGAAAATGATAATGAAAATCCAGTTTATCTTCTAAACCTTGGTTATGAAGTAGGGACAGATATTCCAACTTCAGGAGGTATTGCAATAGCCGGAAATCAAAGAGGTTGGAAAAAAATTAGAATTTTAAGAAACAACAACAATTATATATTACAATATGCAAATTTAAACGATACTTCTCACCAGGAAGTAATTATTTCAAAAAATACGTTATACAACTTTAATCACTTTAGTTTCAATACCAATAAAATAGTAAATGTAGAACCTAAAAAAGAAAAATGGGATCTGTGCTTTACTGTTTTTACGAATGTTTTAGATGGTGCCGGAAGTTATGGTTTTTCTGATTTTGTATATCACAATATAAAGGGAGGCACTTTGGCTTATAGGGTGGACACTGAAGATTTTCAGTATGACAATTTTGAGAAAAATAATATTATCGAATCAAATTTTTCAGGTGACCAAACGATCATAGGCAGTAGTTGGAGAAGTGTATTTAACCGTTCAACTTATGATGATCGATTTTATATTATTAGAGATCCCAACGGAAATATGTACAAACTAAAATTTTTAGCACTTACGAACAATGATGGTATTCGTGGCCATCCAGAATTTGAATATAAACTATTACAATAACTATTTTTTAACCTTTAAACACAACAATAATGAAAACAAGATTACAATTTTTATTTGTCATGCTAGTTGGTATGTCATTTTTACAAGCACAAGAAATAACTGTAAACACCAGTATGGGCGCAGGCTATACCAATCAAATTTTTTACAAGTTAAGTACACAATCAGAAGTATCATTTGCAGCAAACTCATGGGATATTGCCATGTTAAGAACAAGTTCTATGGCTTTTTCATTGAGAGTTAACGGTCATATTGGGATAAGTGTATTTGAGGCTTCAAATTCCCCTTCAGATTGGACAACAATAGATGTTGCTGATGAGACTTCATGGGCACAATTATACAACAGTGATACCTCCTGGAATGAAGGAGCTTTTGATAAAGGTTCTGCAACCTATGGTTGGGGCGAATACAATAGGGCGTCACATCATGTGGAGGGTACAATTATTTTCGTATTAAAATATGCAGATGGTACTTACAGAAAATTTATAAATGAAGATTTTTATGGAGGATATACTTTTAAATATAGTACCTGGGATGGATCTGCTTGGTCAGAAGATCAAACAGTGACTATTCCTAACTCAAATAACCCAAATAATACATACAATTACTATTCAATGCAAAACGATGAAGAAGTTGTTGCAGAGCCAGCTGCTTCTGAATGGGATTTGAAATTCACAAAATATTATACAGAGTATTCTCCAAACTTTATGTATTTGTATACCGGAGTACTTCACAATGATTTAGTAGAGATCGCTGAAAATGTTGAGCCTGACGGAATGTCTTCAAATCCAAGTTTAACATATTCTACAGATATAAATACTATAGGCCATGATTGGAGATCTTATACTGGCAATAGTTTTGTTACAGATTCTGACAAATCTTTTTATATTAAATATGCTGACGATACTATTTATAGACTCTATTTTACTGATTTTTCAGGTGGTAGTTCTGGAAATTTATCATTTAACTTTGAAAACGTTACACAAGCATTAGGAATTGAAAAAGTAGGTGAAAATATAACTTTTGGAGTATATCCAAACCCAGTAAAACTTGATAAGAAAATCAATATTATTTTTGACATTCAAACAGTAAACTTAAATGATAATATTGTTGAAATTTATAATTTAGTAGGTAAAAGAGTTTTAAAAACTAAAATAACGAACACTATAGGTTTCTATGAAAAAGAGATCGATTTGAGTAGTTTAAATTCAGGAGTGTATATGTTAAGATTTACTTCAGGAGAATATCAGCAATCGAAAAAAATTATTATTCAATAAATTTAAAAAACAGTAACTTTTAATTTTAGTAGGAAAAGCCTTTTAAACTAATGTTTAATTGGCTTTTTTTTATTCTAATTCACGAGTATTTTTTATTTAGTTTTAGTGAGTGAGCTAAATACATATTTATCGATGTAGGATACTTTCTTTGGGTAAAATAATACGTGGCTTTTACAAGACTAATTTTTCTGCTAGATACTTTGCAGTATACGATTTTTTATTTTTTGCTAACGCTTCTGGAGTTCCCTGAAAAATAAGATTTCCTCCATTTTTTCCACCTTCTAGTCCTAAATCGATAATGTAATCGGCACATTTTATAAGCTCAATATTGTGTTCAATTACAATGATTGAATGTCCTTTTTCAATCAATGCATTGAAAGAAGCTACTAGTTTTTTGATGTCATGAAAATGCAAACCTGTTGTAGGTTCATCAAAAATAAACAAGGCTTTGTCTTTCGTGTTTCCTTTGACTAAAAAAGAAGCGAGTTTAATTCTTTGGGCTTCTCCTCCAGAGAGTGTTGAGGAAGATTGCCCCAGTTGAACATAGCCCAAACCAACGTCTTGTAAAGGTTTCAGTTTATTCGCGATTTTTGTAACTCCATTTTCTGAGAAAAACTCAATAGCATCATCAATGGTTAGATTTAAAATATCATCAATTGATTTTCCATCGAATTTGACCTCTAATACCTCTTTTTTAAAACGCTTTCCGTTGCATACGTCACACTCTAAATGAACATCAGCCATAAACTGCATTTCAATCGTAACTTCTCCCTCTCCTTTACAAACTTCACAGCGACCGCCTTCTACATTAAAAGAAAAGTGTTTCGGTTTGAAATTTCTAATTTTTGAAATTTTCTGATTCGCATATAGCATTCTAATATCATCATATGCTTTTATGTAGGTAACCGGGTTTGAACGAGAAGAACGTCCAATAGGGTTCTGATTTATAAACTCTACGTGCCTTATAGTTTCGAAACTACCTTTTACCTCTGTATGTTGTCCGATTTTATCTCCATATCCAATTAACTTTTTTTGCATTGATGGATACAATATGTTTTTTACCAATGTACTTTTTCCAGATCCTGAAACACCTGTGATTACCGTCAAACAATTTAGAGGAAATGTGACATTGATATTTTTTAAATTGTGTTCTCTTGCTCCAACGATTTGAATCGTGTTTTTTGAGCTTCTACGCTTTTTAGGAACCTCAATATTTAATTCTTTATTTAAGTATTTTGCGGTGAGGGAGTTGGACTTTAAAATTTTCTCAAAATTTCCTTCCGCAACTACATCTCCTCCAAAAGATCCTGCTTCTGGACCAATATCAATAATATAGTCTGCTTCTTTCATGATGTCTTCATCATGTTCTACCACAATAACAGTATTTCCTAGATTTCGAAGATCCTTTAGAACTTTAATCAACCTTTCTGTATCTTTTGGATGCAAACCAATACTGGGTTCGTCTAAAATATACATCGAACCAACGAGCGAACTTCCTAAAGAGGTTGCCAGATTAATCCTTTGACTTTCACCTCCAGAGAGGGTATTAGAAGTTCGATTGATCGTTAAATATGACAAGCCAACATCGGTTAAAAATTGTAATCTATTGGTGATTTCTGTCAACAAACGTTTTCCAATTTTTGCTTCGTAAGGATTTAGTTGAATATTTTTAAAAAACACAGATAACTCATCTAAAGGAAGCGTAACTAGATCAGAAATTGTTTTTTCATTAATTTTAACGTACTCTGTTTCTTTTCGCAAACGTTTACCGTTACAAGTCGTACATTTTGTTTTTCCTCGATAACGAGAAAGCATGACTCTATTCTGAATTTTATAACTTTTTTCTTCTAAGATTGAAAAGAAATGATGGATTCCGTTAAAAGATGAATTACCATTCCAAACAAGCTCTTTTTGTTTCTCAGAAAGTTCGAACCAGGGTTTATGAATCGGAATATCAAATTGGTAGGCAACTGCAATTAAGTCTTCTTTGTAATGAATATANGAGGGAGTCCTAAAAGGAAAAATACAATCGTCAAAAATGGATAACCCAGTATTTGGGATGACTAATTCTTCGTCAATTCCAATAACATTTCCATATCCTTCACAGGTTGGGCAAGCTCCGTAGGGATTATTAAAACTAAATAAATGTGAATTAGGCACAAGAAAAGACATGCCGTCTAAATCAAACTTATTGCTAAAGTTAGTTACTTTATGATCTTTTAAATTTTCAATAAAACAACTTCCTTTTCCTTCAAAAAAGGCCGTTTGAATTGCATCTGCTACTCGGTTGTAAAAGTCTTCATCATCTTTGGTAATGATTCTATCTACAACTAGATATAGACCTTCATTTTTGAAACTCTCCTGAGGGAAATCTGAAATTCTATATATTTCTTCATTCCATTTTAAACGTGCATAACCTTGTTGTTCTAAGACTTGTAAAAGTGTTTTTAAATCTCGATTTTCATTGATTGAAATTGGCGCTAATAAAAGTAGTTTTGTTTGTTCNTCGAACTCTTTTATGAAATTCACAACATCAGAAACAGTATCTTTTTTNACTTTTTTACCAGAGATAGGAGAGTAGGTTGTACCAACTCGGGCATATAAAAGTTTGATGTAATCGTAAATTTCTGTAGATGTACCAACAGTAGAGCGAGGATTCGTCGAATTCACTTTTTGTTCAATTGCAATTGCTGGAGCAATTCCTTTGATGAAATCTACTTTTGGTTTGTGTAATTTTCCTAAGAACTGACGAGCATAAGAGCTTAAACTTTCTACATAGCGTCTTTGTCCTTCTGCATACAAGGTATCAAAGGCTAAAGAAGACTTTCCAGACCCAGAAAGTCCCGTGATTACGATCAGTTTGTTTCTCGGTAAAACAACGTCAATATTCTTTAAATTGTGGAGTTTAGCCCCTT